>Ga0210409_10000297_pt1 | contig 95599 bp, 83 predicted proteins | sample IncBWH17MmetaG_FD_161649 | JGI IMG/M metagenome (GOLD analysis project Ga0210409, IMG submission 161649) | Forest soil microbial communities from Barre Woods Harvard Forest LTER site, Petersham, Massachusetts, United States - Inc-BW-H-17-M | ecosystem: Environmental > Terrestrial > Soil >... | reverse complement strand
GCGCGAGGGGGGGTGATTTAACCCGTGACAGCGTGACAAGGCCGTATTTACTGGGAAATTTTAGCGATTTTTGACCCGTGACAAACCCGCGACAAAAGCGTGACAGACCCGTGACAAGGGCGTCAATGGACCGCGGAATACACGGAACACGCGGAAAGGGAGGGAGGGAAGGTGGAGAATAGCCGACTGCCCGTGACAGGGCGTGACAGGGTGTGACAGCCTGACAAGTCTCGAGTCCAAGGTCCAACGTCCAAAGTCCACAAGAGTGGCAAGAAGGGGTGAAAGGTGTTGTGCGCGCAGGGGGGGTGTGGTTTTAGCCGTCCCAGCGTCCCAAGGCCGTGTTTACCGAGGGATTTTGGCGATTTTTGGGCCGTCCCATGTGCCGTCCCAGGGTCGTACCGGAGCCGTCCCAGACTTGTCGAGGGTCGGTCAGAGCGTCAAAGGAAGGGGACGGGGTGGCAGCGTCCCAGGGCGTCCCAAGCGTCCCGAAGTCTCCTAAAGTATCCTGAGTGGAATACTCGAGATTCAGGTTGAGGTAGGAGAGCTTTATTTGCGTTTGCCCTTATGCGCAAAGGGCCTGGGCTGGACGGCGCGACCGGCCGGGGCTTATATTGCGGGCGGCACCGGCGCGGCGCCAGAGAGCGCGAGGGGCAGGCCGGTCAAACGTTCTTGAAAATATGGAGTACGATTTTATGAAGCGCGGTTACTTGTTGCCGGAAGGTTGCAAGGATCTGATTGATGTTTTGAAGCTCAAGCAGAAGTTTGCGCCTGATCAGTTGGTGAGACTGCCTGAGCAGCATGGTCAATTACCCAAAGGGCATGGGATGATGATAAAACCGCGGAAGCAGACCGCGGCGCTGACTCCGGTGAAGGGGGAAGTTCTCATTCCGGATCAGGTATCCGTAGCTCAGTTGGCAGCGCTGCTCAGTCAGAAGCCGCTGGTCATTATTGCCGACCTGATGCAGCTCGGAGTGTTTGCCAGCGTGTGGCAGTTGCTTGGTTTCGAGACGATTTCCAGAATTGCTAGGAAGTATGGGTATATCGCCAGGAAGGCGGTGTGAGATTCTTTTTTGGGAGGAAGCATCCCGAGCGGTGGGTGGATGGGCTGCCGCAACGGTACCGGAAATATCGCCGGCCGCCGTGGGTCCACGGGATGACGACGGATAACGAGCTCTGCTTTCTCGAAACGTATGCGCGGGAGGTTTTTTCAGGGGCGGGCAGGATCGTGGATCTTGGGTGCTGGTTCGGGGCCACGACGCTGAGCCTGGCACGCGGGTTGGCGGCGAGAGGAAAGGCGGCGCCCGCCGGCACCATTGATGCGTTGGACCGCTTCGAGTGGGAAAGCTGGATGGACCCGATCGCAGAGAAAGTTTCGTTACCGAGGCGATATGCGGCGGGCCAAAGCTTTTACGACGAGGTCAAAGAATTGCTCAGGCCTTACGCCGCCGTGATAAACGTGGAACGGCAGGATCTACTGCGATATACCCCGCCGTTGACGCCGGTCGAATTGCTTTTCATTGACGCAATGAAGAGCTGGGGACTGGCGCAGAAGATCGTTTGCGGCTTTTTCCCCCGGCTCATCGCCGGGTGCAGTTACGTGGTGCAACAGGACTTTGCCTACTATCACCCGGTGGTGGCGACGAGCCATCTGAGCATGTGGTATCTGCGAGAGCACTTCCGGTGCGTGCATCACGTGCCCGACTCGTGCAGCGTGGTTTTCTTTTGCACCCGACCACTCGAAGCGGCAGCGTTGCCGGAATTCTCTCCGAAGCTCTTTACGGCGGACTTGGTTGAAGAGGCTTACGAATACTGCCTGGGGTGCGTGCAATCGAACGTGCGGGTGATGCTGGAGATTGCGAAGCTTTGTTTCCTCATCCAGGAGGGCCACGCGCAGACGGCCATTAACCAGGGACACCGAGTGGCGCGCTTGGAAGGCGTGTCACGTGCCATGGTGGTCCGGGTGGAGGCGACAGCGCAAGAGCGCCTGGCGGCAACGCAGGGGACGAAGGGGCCGGAGGTGGAATGGCTGCAAGAGATTTTGGATTGGACGGCGGGCGGTTGTGTGAGTCATTGACCACGGATTTCACGGATTCCACGGATGGCCGAAAAAATCCGTGCTATCAGTGCGATGGGTGTGGTTGAAGCTCCTCGTTCGCTGCTCTACGCAGTGTGCCGCTTTGCTTGCGGCTTGCTCACGGCTGGGTTGACGGTTAAAAGTTAGTCTGTGAATACGCATAGAGGCCCGGTGCTCGCAGCGGTTCAGGCGTACGCGCTGGCCGCAGTGTGTGTGGGGCTGGCCTTGGTGCTGCGGCTGGTCCTGGAACCATTATGGAGGGACCGCCTGCCGTACGTCTCCTTTTTCCTGGCGGTTCTCGTCGTGGCACAATTCGCGGAGGACGCGGGACCGTCGGTGTTTGCGGCCCTTGCCGGGTTTCTATTGGGCGACTGGTTTTTCGTATCGCCGCGGCACAGCCTGCTGATGAGTGATCCGCGCGATCGGGTCAACGCGGTCTTCTACATTGTGATTTGTTTTTCGGTGGTGCTGTTTTCGCTGCGGGCGCGCCGGGCGCTGGCGCGGGAGCGAGCCGCCGGGACGGCGCTGGGCGAGTTGGCGGCGATCGTCGAATCCTCCGAGGAGGCGATCATCGGAAAAGCTCTCGATGGGAAGATCGCGAGCTGGAACGACGGCGCCCGGAAGCTTTATGGTTACACGGAAGCCGAAGCGGTGGGCCACCCAATCGCGATGCTGGTGCCGCCCGAAAGCGCGCAGGAGCTGGCGCCGCTGATGGAACGGGTAAAGCGAGGCGAGCACATCAGCCATTTCGAGACGACGCGCCGGAGGAAAGACGGCGAGCTGGCGGAGGTTTCGTTGAGCATGTCGCCGATTCGCAACAGCGACGGACAAATCGTCGGTATCTCAACCATTGCCCACGACATTGCGGAGCGGAAACAGGCCGAGCGGGAGCGGGAAGGTTTGGTCAGCGAACTGCAGAAAGCCCTGGCCGAAGTGAAGACCCTGAGCGGACTTCTCCCGATCTGCGCGCATTGCAAGAAGGTTCGCGATGACAAGGGGTACTGGAATCAGATTGAGATCTATGTTCGCGAGCGCTCGAACGCCAACTTCACGCACAGCGTTTGCCCGGAATGCGCCAAGCTCCATTACCCCGAGTTTTACAAGGAGGAGCGACAGGGCCAGTGACGCGGGGAAGGTTTTTGACCGCGGATTTCGCGGATAGCAGAAAAAAGAAATCCGCGTTATCCGTGCGAGCCGTGATTGAAGTGCTTCGTTTGCGACTTTGCCAAGCTGCTCCGCAATAATCCAAACACATTTGACAAGCCGGGGCCGGGTCCACGGAAAATCCCAGGGCGGGCTAGGGTAATTCCCGCCTTTCACTTTCCGGCCTTTGTGGCAACGGTTCAATTGTCCGCCAAGAACGTGTCTGTACGCGCGCCCGTGGACAGACCGCTTGGTCGTTGTGAGAAAAGTAGAAAACCAAAACAGAGAACCAACATGAAGAGTACCAAGTTAGTCGTTATCGGTATGGCGGCCGTCTTTTCGCTGTCGCTCGGTATTCGATCTACACGCGCCCAGGACTTCAACGCGTTCGTGAACGCGGTCGTCATCTCCAGCAACAGCAGCGGAGGACTGGTTTACCATAAATTCAGGAACGGGGACATCATCCGCGCCTGCGCGAACGAGCAGGGGATAACCAACCTGATGGGGCTTTCGCTGGTTTATAACCGGACGGCGGACGAGCTGCAGGTGGTTACGGGAACCAATCACACTGTGGTCTGCACGCCGTTGACATTTGCCGGAGGGACGTGGCTGAGCAATAGCAACCACACCAAGGCGGAGCGACTGGCATTCGTCTATGTGGAAACCAACAACGTGACCGGTGGAACGCTGTCGGCCACCGAACGGTTCAAATATGGGCCAAGCAACGAGCTCACGTTCTTCTCGCTGTCGGGACAACTGCAATACACCGTGCCGGCGAGCGGCACGAATCCAGCCGCCATCTACAGGGGCAGGATCGTCGCGGGCACACGAGGGGACGAAGACATGGATGAGGACCACGAACATTGATTGATTTGTAGCAAGCCATCGCACAAGGGGCAGGCCTGGCTGTAAAGCCGGGCCTGCCCCCCTTTATGCTCACCCGAGCAGCCGCCAGCAGCGCGTCGCGGACTGGTCGCGCGATTGGCCATCGACTCGGCGGATTTGGCAGGGGGACGGAGCGGAGCGCAGAGCCAAGGCTCTGCGCTCCGTATTTCAGCAATGGTCTGGCACCCCGGCCGTAGTCGCCGGATGAAGCCGATTGACCAAAGCGCTTGCGAGGTCAGGAGCCGCCGGTTGAATGATCGGCGTTTGTAACCGAGCCGGTGGCGGCACTGACAGCGTTGGTGTCAGGGCCAGTGGAACCGCTAACGGCGTTGGTATCGATGCCGGTAGAGGCACCGACAGCATTAGTGTCAGAGCCCGTGGCGGCACTGACGGCGTTGGTGTCCGCGAGGCTGGTCGCGGTTGCGGCGTTAGTCGCGCTTTGGCTGCTGGCGGCGGGTTTGTTGGTGTCGGCACCGTCCGGGGCGTTGGTGCTTGCATTGTTGGTTGTGGCGGCGGTTTCACTGCCGCTTGTCCCGGCGCCACCGTTGCATCCGGCGAGCGCCAGCGCCGCGATGACACCCGTAGCACACACCGCCTGTTTCACGATAGTTTTTCCGTCTGCCATTATTTTCATGGTATCTCCTTTCGTTGTGGTTCGTTTGGGGAGCGGAGGCCCTCGCAGGGCGCTCTTCAGCTCGCAGTGTGGCCAGCACGACCTGTGCCGCCTGGAAAGCGCTGATTCAGCTTGATTCACGAAAGACCGAGAGCGAGCGGCTGTCGATTTTTAATCAAGCCGGACAAAATGCGGAGGCAGATGGCGAGGTGTGGCAGAAACCCTCCCTCCTTTGGACAGGAGGGAGGGGGGACAAGCCGGCGCGTTAATCGTCGGCCTCTTCGTCGAAATCGAACGGCGGGGTGAGGCCGGTGTAATCGCCGACGACTTTAGCATCGTAAGGAGAATACAAGCCTTTTTGGGTGGTGTGGAGGTCGTAGCCGACGTTGTTTCCAATCGTTCCGCCGCCCGCCAGGGGAAGTCCGTAGCTAGCGACGAGCTGGAAGGTCGGGCTGACCCGAATGACGCGGTTGTTGAACTGGTCGCTGATCAAGGTGTCTCCGTTGTGGAGGCGGACGGCGCGGGTCGGCAACGGCGCCGCGACGCTCATCGGGTCGGTGCCGGTAAGGAACTCCCAGACGATGTGGTCGTTGGCATCGACTTCGACTGCCCGGGCGTTGCCGGTATCGGTGAGGAGCGTGTGGCCGTTGTCCAGGCGGCTGGCGAAAGCGACGGCGCCAACCGAGCCGGTCGCGGTGAACGTTTTGAAGATTTGATCGGTGCGCGTGACCTCGAGCGCGCGGTTGTTGTTCTCGTCGGCGATGAGGATGTGGCCGTTTTCAAGGAGCTCGGCGGAGTTGGGGTTGTTGAGCTGGTCCGCCGGGTTGGAGTTTGAGCCGGGGTACTGCCAAACGATTTTCTTACCTAGCGTCACCTCGATAATCCGGTTGTTGGCCTGGTCGGTGATCAAAACGTGGAAGTTCGGCAGCCAGGTGCACTGCACGGGCGTGCTCAGCAGGTTGGGGCCCGAGCCGGTCATGCCGAACCGGCCGTACTGCCACACTATTCTGCCGGAAGTGTCCACCAGGATGACCCGGTTGTCGGCCGCGCCATTTGGGGCCTGCGGGATAACGCCTGGAGGCGTGCCTGTGCCGGCCATCAGCGTGAACGGACCGACGCGTTGAGCGTCGTTGCAGCCGATGATCGACTTGGGGGAGAAATCGTTTGGCCCGAGGCCGAACGACCACAGGATGTCACCGGCGGTGTTGACTTCGATGACGCGGTTATTGAATTGGTCAGCGATCAGGATATTGCCGGGTTTATTGAAGTTGGGGCTGAGCGGGGGAATCTGGGCCTCGACGGTGTTGGAGGCCAGGAGCCCCACCGCCACGGCAGCGGCGGCGCAGAAAAACCTGGCGACTCCGGCGATGAGTTTTCGGCCAGAGACCGGGTTAAGGTTGACATGGCTCTCTTGAGCATAGCGCTTTTCTCGAGCCGGAGCCCCAGCCAATGGAACGAATTTAGCATTTAACATAGAATCCTTTCATTTGCCCGCCGGACATAAGAGGCACGGGGCGCTAGAAGGTTCCCGTCCAAAATTGAAGAAACCGATGCGCGCGCCAACCGCCACGACGAGTGACAAAGTTGCTGAACGTGAGGGGGTTGATCACTTTTGGAGACGACGTAAGTGGTTTCCGATCAACAGGTTCTAACGATGCTGGAATGCGCGACATCCAAAAGTTTGTCAGAGACTCCTTACGTCGTCTCCTACAATGACTCTTGCGGAACTTTGTTTAACCCCGGGCAGATGGTGTTTGGTCCTTGACGGGGGTTAGGGTGGCCGCATAGTGGCCGCGATGATGAGGGAAAATGAAAACCATCTACAGCCAACTTTCCCTTGCCCGCAAAGCGTCAAAAGGCAGTCTGCTGCTCGCGCTCGGGGTTTGGTTTGCGTGGATAGCTGCGGTCCATGGACAGTCCTACAGCTTTACCACGATCGCGGGGATGGCGGGCGTCAGCGGGACGAACGACGGCGCGAACGGCGAGGCCCGGTTTTTTTGCCCGTCGGAACTGACGGTGGACCGCGCCGGGGTCATTTACGTTTCAGACATGCTCAACCACGCCATACGGAAGATCACGCCGGTTGGAACCAACTGGGTCGTGAGCACGGTGGCGGGTTTGCCCGGAGCCGTGGGGGCGGCAGACGGCACCAATAGCGACGCTCGGTTTGACCGGCCGGTCGGAGTGAAGGTTGACGGGCAGGGAAATCTTTTCGTCGCTGACCTCTACAACCATACGATCCGGAAGATCGCTCCGATCGGAACCAACTGGGTGGTCACGACGATCGCGGGGTTGGCGGCGGTGCATGGCAGCAGCGACGGCACGAACAGCGACGCCAGGTTTTGGAGTCCGAGAGGCTTGGCCGTGGACAGCAGCAACCGGGTCTATGTGGTGGATTCGGCCAATTTCACCATCCGCGGGATCACCCCGGTTGGCACGAACTGGGTGGTGACCACGTTGGCGGGGCTGGCGTTGAGCTATGGTTTCGCCGATGGCAAGAACGAGCGGGCGAGGTTTAACACTCCGTTCGGCATCACGGCGGACAGCGACGGAAGGTTGTTCGTGGCGGACTTTGGCAACGACGCGATTCGGCAGATCACGCCGGTGGGCATAGATTGGGTTACCGCCACGATCGCCGGGTTCTCCGGCACGATGGGAACTAACGACGGCAGCGGGAGGCAGGCGATGTTTAATTTTCCGAATGGGATTGATGTGGACCGAGGGGGCAACGTGTACCTGACGGACCAAAGCAATCACACCATCCGGAAAATGGCACCCGCGGGCAACGGTTGGACTGTCAGCACACTAGGCGGGGCGCCGCTGGTATCCGGCAGCGCCGACGGCACCGGGGGCGACGCGCGGTTCAATAGGCCCTGGGGTATTGCCGTGGATGGGGCAGGCAACCTGTTCATTGCGGATTACCTGAATCACACGATTCGCAAAGGAACTTTGCTCCTGCCACCGGTTCCGGCGCTCGGGATCGCGGAGATTTCAAATGAGGTGGTGCTTTCATGGCCCGCAGCCGCCACGAACTTTGTGCTGGAAACGGCGGGCGGGCTGGCGGCGGGGGTTCCCTGGACAGCGCTGACGAACGGTGTGGTGGTTTCGGGTGAGAATTGTTTCGTGACCAATAGCGTGGGAGGCCCAGCCGCTTTTTACAGATTGCGCAAGCAGTGAAGCCCCGCGTAAGCAAATGTCCGCAGCGGAGGTCGAGAAAATCAAAGGCATGATGGCAACGCCGTGAGCGGATGTCTCACAGTCCGACCAAATGGCTGCCGGAGCTCTACATCGTCAACTGCTTTGGGTCGATGGGGAGCAGTTCCCACTTCTGATCGTCCTGATCCTGCCAGGCTTGTGCGACGACGCGCAGGCCGGTTTGATCCTTTACGGCGGTCAAGACCTTGGCTGATTTAGCGTCGGTGATCCTGTAGCTGGCATCCGCGAGTGTTGTGAAGTGCCAGATTGGGCATTCACCTGCTTCCTTCGCGAACGGCAACTGGAGCACCGGTTGGGCGGCCTGGTCGGCCGCGGGGGTGGCCGAGAACGTCTTGGAAGTGAAATGATTCTGCAGTTGAAACGCGGAATCGCCGGCAGGATGGAATTTCCAAGTCATGCACTTCCAAGGTTGCGCCGGGTATAAGACAATGCGCGTGCGGTTGGCGCTGTTAGCGTCCTCCGGGCGCAGAAGTTCGCCATATTTTTTGTTGCGCACCTGGAACGACGGGGGCGCGGACGATTTGGGAGAAGGCACCGGGCTGGCGACCTCCTCGGCCATGACGGCTTGGTGGCTAATTAATGACTATAGGCAGACGCAGAGACCATTCCATCGTTTCATCTCAGTTTTTACTATCATGTCAGTGGAGGAACTCAACCATAAACGAGCGCCATGGTGCGGCGTGCAGAGTGATTATTCCGGTTACATGCTGCGGTTGTTGGTCCGACTTTGCGGCGCGCTGGGGACAGCGCGCCCCACCTGCATGGCGCGGTTTTACCTCTCCTGCTGTTGGGCAAGCTTCGGCGGCAGGTTGGTGATGCCAATCTTTTTGAGAAACGGATCGAGGGAGCGTTTGCGGCCGAGGAATTTGTCGATGGAGATATTCACGTCCCGTGAATCGCCCGGTTCATAGATCTCGGCGCGGAGCCGGCGACCGGCGGCCTGGTCGAAATAGCCGTGGGGCGAGCGCTCGAAAACGGTCGCCATATCGGCCGCGATGGCGTCGGCCCAGGCGTAGCCATAATAGCCGGCGTCGTAGCCCATGAGGTGGCCGAAGTAGGCGACGAACGCGGTGTCGGGCACCATCGGCAGGAACACGCGGCTGAGCACTTCGTTCGAGAGCGGCAGAGCCTCGCTGGCGTTGTCGTTGTGGATTTGGGTGTGGAGCCGCAGGTCGGTCAGCCCGAACGAGAGTTGGCGGCGATAGCGCGTCCCTTCGGTGGCCAAGCGGGATTCCTTGAGCTTCGCCAGAATTTCGGCGGGGATCTTTTTCGAAGGGTCGCGGTAATCGGCGGCAAAACTATCCAGTACGTTCTTGTCCCAGACCCAGTTTTCGAGCATCTGGGAAGGGGCTTCGACGAAGTCGCGCGGGACGCTGGTGCCGGAGAAGCGGCTGTATTTAGCGCGGGTGAGAATGGTGTGCATCGCGTGGCCGAACTCGTGGAAGATGGTCTCGACGTCGCTGTGAGCGAGCAGCGAAGGCTTGTCTTTGGAGGCAGTGGGGAAGTTGCACACGAGGGAACACACAGGGCGCTGGTATAAGCCGTTTTCGAGCAGCTTGCCTTCGATAAGGCCGAACTGGGCGAAGTGATTGTATTTGCCCTCGCGCGGGAACATGTCGAGGTAGAAAAGGCCGAGCGGCTCGCCGGTCTTCGCGTCGGAGACGGCGTAAAGCTGCAGGTCAGCGACCCATTTATACGGCGGTTCGACGCGTTCGAACTTGAGGCCGAAGATGCTCTGGTAAATGCTGAACATCCCCTCGAGCACGCGTTGATAGGGGAAATAGACCCGGAGCTGCTCGGCGTCGACATCGTATTTTTCTTTTTTCAACTGGTTGCTGAAATAGCGCCAGTCCCACACATGGATTTGCGAGTTCGGGTCGCCGGTTTCCCTGACCTTGATTTGGCGGAACTCAGCGAGCTCGGCGTCGAACTTGGGCTGCAACCCTACGTTGAGTTCCTCGAGGAAGTTGATGGCGGCGGCTGCGTTTTTGACCATTTTAACCTCGGTCTGGAAGTCTGCCCAGGTTTTGTAGCCGAGTTTCTTGGCAATGTCATCGCGGAGCGGGAGGATTTTTTCCAGCAAGGAGATGTTGTCGGCGCGGGCGAGGTTATCGTGCTCGACGAGCAGTTTCTTTCGGGTCGTTTCGCGCTTGGCGTTGTCCATCAGCATGATGTAATGCCAGGTGATGTTGGCCATGACGGTGTATTCGTCCGCACCGGTTTTGATCTGCTCCAGAAAACTGTCCGGCACACCTTCGAGTTCGGTTTTGGTGAATTTGACGGCTTTCTCGGCCTTGGTGACGTTGGACTCGAAGTCGGTGGTCAGGCGCGATAGCTCTTTGCGCATGCGCTCGACCTCGTCGCGCTGGGCTTTGGGCAGGTCCAGCCCGGCCCGGCGATAATCGCGCATGGTTTCGGAGAGCAACTTGGCGTCCTCGCCCTTGAGCTGCGTTTTTTTGGCGGCGTACGCTTTGAGGACCTTATAAACATCTTCGCGGTAATCGAGACCGACGGACCACACTTCCAATTGTTTAAGGGCCTCGGTGGCGCTGTCGCGGACGGCGGCGCTGGTGCTGGTCTCCTTAATCAGGGAAAGGCGGTTGGCGGTGAGGCCGATCTGGTAGCCGAGGTCGTCCAGCGCGCGGACGGTGTTTTGGAAGGCGAGCTTGCGCGGGTCGAGCGCGGCGAGGCGGTCCAACGCTGCGTTGCCCGCGGCGATGGTGTTGCTCACGGTCTGGTTGACCTCGTTGGTCGTGGTTTCGAACCGGGGCAGAGTGATCACTGATTTGAAGCGTGCGGCGCGCTGCTCGAACTCGCGCAACCGGTCCGACGGGATGGCGGTTTGGGCGAACCCGTTGACGACTGCTGGCAGGACAGCCAGCGAAAGGAATAGAACGAGTTTCCAGCTCATAGGCCGGTTAAGCTAATGGGAAAGGGGCAGCGCGCAAGCGCTTTCGACGACACGAGGGCCACGGGAAGGAATCGCCACGAAAGGACGCAAAGGACACAAAAGGGTTCACAAACGGCGAGCATGCCAGACGGAAAGAACGGTCGGCTTGGAGCGTTCCGCACTTACCATAAACCGACGCGGGGACGACCACGTCCCCGAGCGTTCGGTTTCAATGCCTCCTCTACGGGGCCGTGGCATTCTTCATATCCTCTTTCTTTGTGCTCTTTGCGGCCTTTTGTGGCAATTTCGGTCATGGCGTTGCTCGAGCTCAAAAATCTCAAAGTCGATTTTATTTCCGGCGTTTCGAGTGTGCGAGCCATTGACGGCGTCTCATTCAACATCGATGCCGGCGAGACTCTCTGCCTGGTAGGCGAGAGTGGTTGCGGAAAGAGTGTCACAGCACTCTCGATTGCGCGGCTGCTCCCGGCGCCGCCCGCGCGCTATGCCGGCGGGGAGGTGCGGCTTAATGGACGCGACGTGCTGAAGATGTCGAAGGCGGAGTTGCGTGAGATTCGCGGGGGAGTGGTGAGCTACGTGTTCCAGGAGCCGAGCGCCTCGCTCAACCCGGTTATGCGTATCGGCAGCCAAATCAAGGAGGCACTCAAACTGCACCGGCCGCAAAAGGCCAACGATGCGGAGGTGATTCGGCTGTTGAAACTGGTTGGGATTCCCGCCCCGGAATCGCGGCTTAAAGATTACCCCTTCCAACTATCCGGCGGCATGCAGCAGCGGGTGATGCTGGCGATGGCGCTGGCGACGGAACCGAGACTGCTGGTCGCCGACGAACCGACCACGGCGCTCGATGTCACCATCCAGGCACAAATCCTCGAGCTGCTGAAGGACCTCCAGCAGCGGCTCGGCATGGCGATCCTGCTCATCAGCCATAACCTGGGAATCGTCGGCGATATGGGCGGCCGGGTAGGGGTGATGTATGCGGGGCAAATTGTGGAGCAGGCGACTGCGCGCGACCTGCTGGCGCGGCCGCTGCATCCGTACACGCGAGCGCTGCTCGATTCCGTTCCGCGGCTGAACACGCGCGCGCACCGGCTGTCATCGATCCCGGGGAGTGTTCCCGGACTTGAGGATTTGCCGCCCGGCTGCCGGTTCGCTCCGCGTTGTGTTATTGCGAAGCCGGAGTGTGGGAGATCGGTGCCCGAGCTGGCGGAAGTGGAAACCGGGCGGTGGGTTCGGTGCCCATATTGGAACTCCGCGCCAGACCAACATCAAGCGGGCGTTGAGACGGGTCTCGGCCGGTGAGCAACAAACCAATGTCGATCACAAATAACGAGCCGCGGAACACGCGAAAGAAAATTTCATTTCTGCGTAACCCAGGTGTTCTGCGGTTTTTCCGATGACTTTGCTTCATGCACCTCTTGGAGGTCCGCCATCTTAGAGTTCATTTCCCCGTCAGGCGCGGCATTCTCAGCCGTGCTCGCGCGCACATCAAAGCGGTGGACGATGTCGGCTTTGACCTGGTGGCGGGCGAAACGCTGGGACTGGTCGGGGAGAGCGGCTGCGGCAAAACCACCTTGGGCCGCGCGATTGTTCGGCTGACCGAGCCGACGGCGGGGAGCGTTCTATTCGACGGCGAAGACATCACCCGGCTGGCGCGGCGGGAACTGCGTGGTCGTCGTCGCGGCTTCCAGATGATTTTCCAGGACCCGTATGGATCGTTGAGTCCACGCCTGACCGCCGGGGACAGCATCGGCGAGGCGCTCGATATTCATGGTTTGGCGAAAAGCAAGGCCGCCCGCCAGCAGCGCATCGCCGAGTTGCTGGCTGCGGTGGGGCTCGACTCGGCCGCTGGAGGGAGGTATCCGCACGAATTCAGCGGCGGTCAGCGCCAGCGCATCGGCGTAGCTCGCGCCCTGGCGGTGGAACCGAAGCTCATCGTTTGCGATGAACCAGTGAGTGCGCTCGATGTTTCGGTTCAAGCACAAATCATCAACTTGCTACAGGACCTCCAGCAGGACCGCGGCATCGCTTACCTCTTCATCGCGCACGACCTCGCCGTGATCGAGCACATCAGCCGGCGTGTTATGGTGATGTATCTCGGGAAGGTCGTAGAATTGGCTGAGAGCGCGGTCATTATAAGCGGGCCCAGACATCCCTACACCCAGGCGCTCATTTCTGCGGTCCCGGTCGTCGATCCGGTTTCAAAGCGAAGGCGTATCATCCTGCCGGGGGAAGTTCCGTCGCCGATTAGTCCTCCAGCAGGCTGCCCATTTCATCCCCGGTGTCCCATCGCGGAATTTCCGCGGTGCCAGTCGGAGACGCCACGATTACGGGAAGTGGCGCCGAGACATTGGGTAGCGTGCCACTTGGCTTGAGACGTGATGCGTGAAACGTGAATGCGTTAAATCGTTGAAACGTTAAAAGGGGTAGGAGGCGGTTCGCACGTTTGCGCTCTGGTTCCCAGCCTCGGACTTTGGACTTGGGACAGATCTGGCCTGCGTTTTGCTTCTTTACCGTACGTAACCTAATAGGGCCGGTTAGCGTCTATTTTTCGGACATCTGCGGATGTGCTTCTTATTGGGCGCGTGCCACGGGGACAAAGTCATGTTGGGCTTTTTGCGAGCCGGCCTCGACGAAGAGGCGGTAGTTCGCGCCCGGCTCGAGCGGTTCGGGCGCGGTTCCTTTGATGGCGGGTCGCATGCCCTGGAGGGGCGCGCCGTAGGCAAATTCTTTGACGGGCACGGAATTCGAGTCGGAGAGCAAGTGCCAAACCGGCTGCGGAAATTTGTTGGTCTCGATATCGCTCACGGGAACGACTTTGAGCGAAGTGAGCTTGAGTTTGCGATCGATGAAGAAAACGATGGGTTCCGTGCGGGAATTATCCGGTCGGGCGCGGCGGGAGCGAAACGGCCGGGAGCGATGATAAACATGAATATTATCTCCCGCAAACCAGTCTCTGTTGAGGTAAAGAGAGCTGGCGCCCAACAGGGCGGCCAGCGCGAACAGGCACCACATCTTGCGAGTCATCTTAAAGACCTGACGCCGGAACGTGGGAGATATTCGAGCGGATTGCGCGGCCATGCCGGACAGCCGGCAGCCGTTTAATCGCGGGCAATGAATTTGGAAATCAGATAGAAACGAAAACAAAAGTTATGCGCGAGAGTCCGTACGTTAAGCGAACGAGTCACACAAACCGCCGGCCTGGAGCCGAGCCACCGCCGGCTTCCCTGTGCGCCACACCGCTGGCGTTCACCTTGATCGAACTCCTTGTGGTGATTGCCATCATCGCTATCCTGGCGAGCATGCTGTTGCCGGCCCTGGCGCGAGCCAAAGAGTCGGCCAACCGAATCTCGTGCGTCAACAATCTCAAGCAATTGACCCTGAGTATTAAAATGTACGCGGATGATAATGACGGGCTTTATCCACCGCGCACCAACAACTATCGCTGGCCCACGCTGCTGCGGGAGACTTATCGAACTACGAACGTGCTCGTCTGCCCCACGGACGCCAAACGCGGCACACCTCCCACAATGACGGGTTCCATCACCCCGGAGGATCGGGCGGCCCGCAGCTATTTGATCAACGGCTGGAACGATGTCTTTGCCGACTCGCTCATCGCTCCGCGCTCAATGAAGGAAACAGGGGTGCTTAAACCCTCCAACACAATCGTTTTCGGCGAGAAAAAGAATCTGCCGAACGAGACGCCACCTGTGGCTCTGGACTACTACATGGATTTGCTCGAAGGGAACGGCAACGACGCTGACCGCGTCGAGCATGGCTGCCATTCGGCCAACCGCGTGCCGCGGGTCAGGCAGGGCGGCTCGAATTTTGCCTTCGTGGATGGGTCCGCCCGGTTCCTGAAGTATGGCCTGTCGGTCTGGCCCGAGAACCAATGGGCGGTGGCCGACACCAATCGCGCGTATTACGCCTTCCAACCTTACTAAGTGGTTTATTTAGCGGGCGGGGCGTTGGTCGCCTTGGCTTCGCTTTGACGTTCGGTGAGATTGCGCTCGATGCGCTCTTTAAGTTGGGCGTACATATCATTCGTCACCGCGTCGAGGTGCGCCCGCGCCTCATCGAAATGGCCCGCCAGCAGCTTGACTCTGGCGAAATGGATGTACACACCCTCGCGCTCGATTTCGTCGTGGGCGATCTTGAGCGCATTGGTCCAGGCCTTAAGGGCGGTCTCGGTCGGAAACGGTTTGACGCCGTAATAGGTTTGGGCGACATCCGAAGCGAGCGGGAAGTTCATAGGGTCGAGCCGCATCGCGTTGCTGTAAAGCCCGAACGCCTTGGCGAACACGTGTTGCTCGTCAAGGCCGTAGTATTCTTTCGCGTCGGTGCGGAACAAATAAACGGTGGTGCCAAGATTATGGTAATAAACCGGCTCGAGGGGGTTGAGTTGGATGGCTTTGGCGTAATACTCGAACGCTTTCTTGACGGGGCCGACATGGCCGCAGATGTTCGCCAAATTGTTGTAGATGGCCGGGTTGTTCGTGTCCAATGCGAGGGCCTTTTCCAACTGCAACTGGGCACTTTCCTCATCTTTGAGGTCGCCGAGGAAGCTCGCGTAGGCGACGCGCGCCTCAACGTGGTTGGGATGGAGCTCGAGGAAATCTTCATAGGCCTTCCGCACTGGTTCGAAGCGTTCCTGGATGCGGCGCCTTAAGAGGGCCGGTGGCGTGCCGGCCCCTTTCGTGGCAAATTCTTCGTTGTCACGGATCCATTTGTCCACCTCGGCCTGGGCGTCGTTGTCCATCGCCATTACTTTATGGAATTCCTTTTCGACCGCCTCTTTGGACTCCGGCACAGCGACGACAGCGACGCCGGGAGTCGTCGTTACGACATTGGTCTCAGCCACTGCCGGGCCTGCGGCCAACAGCGTCCCAATGATACCGGTCCAAAAATAGCTCACGGCTGCAAGCTAGCATCGCCAGTCCAAAGTCCAAAGTCTAAAGTCCCAAGTCTACCGTCCGAAGCTGGGAAGAAGAGGGCAGACGACAAAGGATGGAAGTTAGGGGTCAGAAGTGAGGAAGGAGAGCCGGCGTCGGCCCGTTTTAACGCGCCTCACGCCTCAAACTTCCTTCACCACTCCCCAGAAGACGTCGAGCCGTTTCGACAAATAGAGTTTTACGGCCTTAAGCAACGTGTTCGCCTCGAGTCGCTGGCCGGCTGCAACGATCTCCCGCAGCGTCATCCGGGGGCGGACGGTGAAACAATCCTGGGCGATGATCGGCCCTTCGTCCAGGTTCATGGTGACGAAGTGGGCCGAGACCCCGATGATCTTGACGCCCTGTTCGTAGGCCTGGCGATATGCTTGCGGACCGGGGAAGCTAGGCAGCAGCGACGGATGGATGTTAATGATCTTGTTCTTGTACCGCCAGACCACATTGGGCGAGAGGATTTTCATGAAGCGCGCGAGCACAACAAAATCAATTTCGTATTGCTCGAGCCACCGAAGCGCTTTCATCTCCGCTTTCAGCCGGTTTCCCCAGGGCACCGCTACGAACGGCAACCCTGCCTTTTTGGCTAGCGGCTCGAGGTCCCGGCGATTCGAGAGCACCAGCGCCGGTTCAGCCTTTTTCAGACGGCCGGACTGGAGCGCGTCCAACAGCTTCTGAAAGCAGTGCGGTTCGCGGGTCACCATGATGGCCATGCGCTGACGCCGGTGCGGCTCGGTAAACCGGATTTTGACCTCCATATCCAGGTCGCGAGCGAGCCGCTCTAAGCCTCGATCCACGGCGCCGCGCTCGAGTTGCCCGTCTTTCCACGACGCCTGAAGCGTCATGCTGAATTGGCCACGGGTGACCTGCTCTTCGAGGCCCTCGATGTTGGCCTTTTGCTCAAACAGGAAGCCGGTGATGCGAGCGATGACACCGGTTTTGTCGCGGCCGATCACGGTAATAGTGGCCAGTTTCGTCATAGAGTTGCTCGCGAGGCTATTATGACCACCGGTGAAACGTAAATTGTAATCCGAAACGCCCGTTGACACGCCACGCCTGGCTGTTATGCTCTCGCGCTCCGTTTACGGGGTGTTTCCTGACGCGGCATCGTAGTTGGATGCGACCGCTCCGAAGCCGGTCGGCGGGTTAATGAAGTGATTTATGAAGCGACAATATCAACCATCGAAAATTCGCCGCAAACGGCAGCATGGATTCCTGAGCCGCAACTCGAGCAAGAGCGGGCGGGGCATACTGCGCAACCGGCGCCGGACCGGGCGCAAGCGTTTGACGCCGGTCTAAGGCCCAGCCGCATGGGTGGGGGGACGCCAGAGGGGCTGGGGTTTGGCCGCGCGTCGCGGCTCAAGCAGGCTCGGGACTTTGCGCGCGTGCGCCAGGAAGGCGAGCGGCTGGTGAACGGGTGCCTGATTGCCAATTGGCGGAGGCTGCCGGCGGGCACGGGGTCGCGCTTGGGGGTGATTACCGCGGGCCGAATCGGCGGCGCCGTGGTGCGGAACAGGGCGCGGCGGTTGTTGCGGGAGAGCTTTCGCCTGCATCAGCATGACCTGGAGCAAGCCGTCGAACTGGTGCTGGTGGCCCGGCCATCAATCGTAGGCAAAGGGTTCACGGACGTGGAACGGGATTTTTTGACAACGTTGCGCAAAGCGGGCTTGCTGAAAAGGTCGACCGGGTCATGAACGTGGCTCAACATATATTGGTGTTCGGCGTGCGACTGTATCGCTGGGTGATCTCGCCTGCAAAAGTATTTCTGGTTGGCCCCGCGGGCCAATGCCGGTTTACGCCGAGTTGTTCGGCCTACGCACTGGAGGCCATTGCCCTGCATGGCGCTTTGCGAGGGACCTGGCTGGCGCTGAAACGGATAGGGCGGTGCCATCCGTGGGGAGCGTGCGGGGAGGACCCGGTGCCGGCTTGCTGCGTTCCTCCTCAACCTTGCCGCCCCGAGGGGCAGATGCCTTAGGGTCACCCGTTTTACATGGACCGTACCTCAATCATCATCATTGCCGTCTGTATCCTCCTGCTGGTCACCTGGAATACGCTCGTGCATAAGGTTTACCCACCCAAACCATTGCCGCCCGGAATGACCAACGCGCCCGCCGCGACCTGGACCGGCACCAACGCGCCTGGTGTGACGTCGCAGCCAGCACTGCCAGTGTTAGAGGCGCCGACGGCTCCGGCGTTCGTCGCGAGCACCAACATACCTGAGGGCCTCGAGGAACTGACCAATGCGAACGCTCATTACACCTTCACGTCCCACGGCGGCGGGCTGAAGTTGGTCGAATTGTTGCGCTACCCCGAAACCGTTGCTTCGAGCCGGGCGGAGCGCGCCCGCACGAACCGGGTCGCCACGCTCAATACGTTTACGCCGGCGCCGACGCTGGCGCTGTTGGATGGCGAGGCGGTGCAGGGCGACGGCATCTTTAAGCTGACGCGCAAGCCGAACGGCATCCGCGCCGAGAAGACGCTGACCAACGGCGTGACCATCATAAAGGACTTCGAGCTCAGCACTAATTGCGATTACCTTTTGCAGGCTACCGTACAGTTGACGAATCGTTCGGAGAAACCGTTGTCCCTGCCGGCCCAGGAATGGTTTGTCGGCACGGCGACTCCGATGAATACGCAGGATAAAGGCACCGCCGTTGGAGTTATGTGGTATGACGGCGCCAAATCGCGCAACGAGGTAGGCGCAAGTTTCTTTTCGTCAACCGGATTCGCCTGTACGCCGCGGGTGCCCCCGCCGGAGTTTCGCGGCGGGTCGAACAACGTGGCTTGGGTGGGCGTTCACAATCAGTATTTCGCCTTGGCTGTGATGCCCGCGGACCCAGCCGCGCAGGTGGTGATGCGCAAAATGGATTTGCCCAGACCGAGCGAGGAGGAAACGCGCAACGACAGCCGGGTGGTGAAAGTGCCGGAAAGCTACCCCGCGGCGCTGGTATATCCGGCGCTCACGCTGGCGCCACATCAATGCCAACAGCGGCAGCTCGCGGTGTATGCCGGGCCGAAGGAATATCGCACTTTGGCGACCGTGGCGGCCACGCTCAACAACAATGCCGATGCACTCATGGGGTTCGGCTTCTGGGGCTTTTTCTCAAAAGGGCTGCTCCTGGGGATGAATTGGCTCCATGCAGCGCTGCGGTTGCCTTATGGCTGGGCGATCATCGTGATCACCGTCGTTATCAAGGTCGTTTTCTGGCCGTTGACCCAGATCAGCACCCGCTCCGCCAAGCGGATGCAAGCCCTGCAGCCGAAGATTAAGGAGCTGCAGGAGAAGTACAAGGATGACCCGGTCAAGGTGCAGCGCAAGACGATGGAGTTCTGGAAGGAAAACAAGATCAATCCCATGGCCGGCTGCTTGCCCACCGTGATTCAGATGCCGGTGTTTTTTGGCTTTTTCTTCATGATTGGCAGTGCGATCGAATTGCGCGGCGAACCTTTCCTGTGGGTGACGGATTTGTCCCGCTCCGACACGATTTGGATGATCCCGGGGCTCAATTTTCCATTGAACCTGCTGCCGTTAATCATGGGCGCGACGATGCTCTGGCAGGCGCATCTGACACCGCCCTCCGCGGGGATGGACCCGGCGCAGGCCAAGCTGATGCGGTACATGCCGCTGATGTTCATGGTGTTCTTGTACAGCTACTCTGCCGGGTTGACGCTTTATTGGACTGTGCAGAACCTCCTGAGCATCCTGCAAACCAAGCTCCTTCGAATGAACCCTGAACCGGCGCTGGCGGCCAAAGCTCCAGTATTGACGCCGCAGCCCAAAAAGCGAAAATAGCGCAACAGTCGCCGCAATTTTAAACGCTCAACCACCAATCCTTAACCCTTGACCAGCACATGCCTGCTGAACCGAAAGCCACACTGCAAAGAATCCTGGACCTGCTCGGCTTTACTTCAACCGTCGAGGAACACCACATGGAGGACGGGATTCTGCTCGATGTGAAGACCGAGGATTCCGGCCGCCTGATCGGCCGCCAGGGCCAGACGCTCTCCGACCTGCAGTACATCACCAATCGGTTGCTCTTTCAGCAGGACCCGTCCAGCCCCAAGGTCATGGTGGATGTCAGCGGTTACCGCGCCCAAGCCCGGGAGGCGCTGGTTAAGAAGGCGAAGGAAGCGGCCGAGAAGGTGCGCCGCTGGGGCGACGTCGTGGAACTCGAGCCGCTCAGCGCGTTTGACCGCCGGATTATCCACCAGGCGCTCAAAGACGACCCGAGCATTGAGACGCACAGCGTCGAGGTGGAGGGTACCGATAAGAAGGCGATTTTGCTGAGGCCGAAACATTGAGGGTCGTTGAACCGCTAAAACGGGAGGCCTCGCGAGACCGCCGGCGTCGGCACCGCTTTAACGATTTTAGCGCTTCAACGTCTCAAAGTCCCACATCCTCGGGCCTGACCTCGAGGCATTCGTCCTGGTCTTCCCAGATGATGGCGGGATAGAAATCGAGCAGACGAGGCGCGAGGTTGCGACCCGCTTTTGCCAGCAAGCCCTCGGCTTGCTCGGCGGCGTCCTCGTAGGCACGGTCGTAATCGCCGGTGCTCTTGCGCTGGCGATCATCCCAATGGGCGACGGCGTGGACGGGTGCGTACTGCGCGGCCCAGGTTTCCAGGTCGCCACGCAAGCCGGCGGGAATCTCTTCGAAAGGCACCAGGGTTTCACTGCAATGCTGACAGAGGAGGCCGGCGTCATGCACGTCCCGGGTCAGCAGCGCCAGCAGCGGCGCGCGGCAACAGGGCGACTCCGAATAGGCATGCGGGGGTGTCGCAAGGCGCTTCAGCCAGATTTGCCGTTCGTTGGCCAATTGGGCCGCCAGACGATAGGCGCCCAACAGCGGGTGCGACAGCCGCCAGGCTTTACCCTCAAACTGCCCTAATGTCTGCGCCATCCAGCGGGCGAGGGTGAGATCATCGAAATCGCGAAAACCCTGACTGTACTCTTTCCACAACAAATCGAGCGGTGCATCGGCGTTCGTAGCCATGAACCACAGTTTTGCGCGGCAGTGAAGAAAAGTCGAGCCGGGACCGCGCGCAACGGGCGGAACGAGCGCTCGAATTCCTGGGTGGCGGATTTCAGTGTGCGGCTCCATGGGCCGGGGCGGGGACGGTCACGTCCCCGTAAAAGCTGTGCGTGATGATTAGTCGGAGACTTGGCCATCCCGGCCCCGGTTCACGGCCCCAGCTCTGCCTGTTCCCTTTTTCTCTCGTCCGTCATCCTTCGACGGGCCGCATGGGCGTCTTGAGGATGAGTTGGTAAAACGCCAAATCGAGCCAGCGGCCGAATTTGAAGCCGGCCTGACGAACCGTGCCGGCGTGCTGAAAGCCGAAGCGCTCGTGGAGCCGAATGCTTACCGCGTTCTGGGAATCGATGCCGCCGACCAGGACGTGGTAATCCTGCGCTTGCGCCGCGGCGACGACCTCCTGCAACAGGCGCTTGCCTATGCCCTGGCCGCGAAACTCGGCGCCGACATATACGGAATGTTCCACCGTATATTTATACGCTGGCCAGGCGCGAAACGGCCCATAGCTGGCGAAGCCCATCAACCCTCCGGTCTCAGTTACCGCTCCCATGACGGGATAGTTCCCTTTCTTCTTCGCCTCAAACCAGCCGAGCATCATCTCGGGCGTCCGGGGTTTATAATCATAGAGCGCGGTCGAGTTGAGAATGGCCTCATTCAAGATCGCCAGGATCTGATCCGAATACGAGCTGTCGCACCGGATTAGGTTCATTCAGCGCTGCCTCCACGCAACCCTGAGCTGCTGCCGCACGCAGCACACTCTGAAGCGGTCCGTGTTGCGGCGCCCGACAGAGCTTTGAATCTAATAATCATGGTAGCATCGGCCGCCTGGCAACAGCCCGAATCTAGCGGCCGTGATCATCGTGTCAAGCGGGAGCCCGCCGCGCTCCCGCGTTAGCGGTCCCGTTTGCCGTTGGCGGGGCTTGGGCTGTTTTGGACGGGCATTGGCGCTGCAAAGAACGCCACGGCCTTCGGCGCCCCCGGCATCGAGCCTCGCTGGACGCGCAGTGCCATGGCACGCATCGGCACCGCTTCCCCCGCAGCCGTTCGTTGGAGTAGCGACAGCTGGCAAACGAGCCAGGATGAGTCCACCTGGGATTCCGGCTGGGGTTGTTGGTTTGCGGCTCGGCCAACCGAGCGCTTGCCGGCCGGCGCAAGAGTGGTGTTCACGTTCCGGTGGGACGAGCAGCGAGAGGGGCGGGATCGCACGGTTGAGATGGCTGGGCTCGCGTAACCCTGCGGCGGCCTTCACGGAATCAACACCAGGACGCAACGCTGGTCAGCGCGTTCTCGGGGCAGATATCGCAGTATTGCTCCCCGGGAGCTGTGGCCATCGACGGGATGAACGTGCCGCTGCAACAGGCCATGATGCGGGGTCGAGTCACCTACTGGCATAGCCCCGAAGAGATGTGGCTGTTCCTGGGCGTTTACGCTTTCGCGGGCTGCATCGTCGCCGGCTTCCTGTGGGGCTGGCTGACGCGAGTCACTCGCGTCGGGAAGCAGATCGATCGAGATAGCGAACGACCCCAAAGCCGGGCAGAAGGAAGCCCTTTCCAACTTTGGCGCGCCGAGACATCCCTCGGTTCTGGTCGGCGCCTTCCGCCGCAACGAGTAAACTTGGAGTCTCGGGCTTCAGGGCCGAGTGATACCTAAGGTCCGCTCGAATTCGCCCGAAAACTTGGTGATGGATTCGGCGATTTTCGAGGGTTGCTCGCAAAGCGTCGCCATCATGCGGTCGGCCATATGCGGCTTATGGCGGATGAGCTCGGCCGCCGCTACGATCAGCGACAGGTAATTGTTGATGTCATGGCGCATGTGGGACAGCTTATGATTCAACTCATCGAGCTGCGCCACCGTCAAAGTAATTGGCTGAGCAGGCAAACCCATCGGCGGATACAATGGGGTGAAACTGGCGGTGAAAGCAAGCCGCTTTGTGAACGTCACTGCAACCGGAACCCGCTCTGGAAGACCACCTCGGCGACTGTGACGGCGAGGAACACGCTGCTCACGACCGCGTTGAGCCGGAAGAACGCGACGCTGATCCAGTTCAGGCTGCGCCGGCGCGCGACCCAATGCTCGAGCACGAGGCAGCCGACGATGATCAACCAGCCCACCAGGTAAGCGAGCCGGAACCGGCAGAGTAGACCGAAGACCAAAAGTAACCCGCACATTACCAGGTGGGCCAGAAAGGCTCCTTGCAGCGCGTTGTTAGGTCCCCAGGCCACGACGAGGGAATGCAGTCCATGGGTTCGATCAAATTCATAATCCTGGAGTGCGTAGATGATGTCAAAGCCGACGAGCCACAACACCACGGCCGCCGCCAGCACGACCATTTGAAGCAGGTCCAGCCACACAAGGTCGGTCCCTTTGACCGCCAGCCAGGCGCCAACGGGCGCCAGTGCCAGTGCGAGCCCCAGAAACACATGCGTGTAATCCGTGAATCGTTTGGTCAGCGAGTAAAAGCAAATCACCAGGAGCGCTACCGGCGAGAGGTAGAAGCAAAGCGGATTGAGAAAAAAACTGGCGGCTGTCAACCCGGCGGCAGCCAGGACGCACAGAAACACAGCGCCCGCCAGGCTGACCTGTCCAGTCGGCAAGTGGCGGCCGGCGGTCCGGGGGTTTAGGGCGTCGAACTTGCGATCCACAATGCGGTTAAAGGCCATCGCGCAAGTGCGCGCGCAAACCATGGCGGCGAGGATAAGGCCGAACTTTTTCCAACCGGGCCAACCCCGGTTAGCGCGGGCGGCGACGACCATGGCCGCCAGGGCGAAAGGCAGTGCGAACAGTGTGTGGCCGAGGCGGACGAACGAGGCCCATCTTGTTAAGCAACTAAACATCGAACATCGCACGTTGAACTTCGAACTAAAACCCCTCTTCGCCCCACCTCGCCACCAAGTTATGCGCGATGCTCAGGTGGTCCAGGATCCGTGCCACCACCGTATCAACCACTTGTTCCACGGTTTGCGGGCGGGTGTAAAACGCCGGGTTAGCCGGCAGGATCGTCGCGCCTGCCAGCAACAGGAGTTCGAAATTCTTGATGTGGATAAGGTTCAGCGGCGTCTCGCGCGGGACCAGGACCAGTTTCTTCTTCTCCTTCAACACGACGTCCGCCGCCCTTAACAAGACATCCTCGCTGTAACCGTGGGCGATGCGGCCGAGCGTACCCATGCTGCAAGGAATGATCACCATCGCGTCAGGCGCGTTCGAGCCGCTGGCAAAGGGAGCGTTCATGCTCTTGAGCGGGTGCGCCGTGACGCCAGCCGGCAGGCGCAAGCCGCCGGGCAGTTCCTCATTTATGACCACGTGGGAGTAACTGCTGAGAACTACATGCACATCGTGTTGCGTTGGCGGGAGGTTATCCAACAGACGCTGGGCGTAGAGCGCACCACTGGCCCCGGTGATGGCAACAAGTACTCTCAAATCGCGCTTACTTCTCACCCGCCTGAGGTCCGAAAGCAAGCTGGAAAACCAGGGAAAACCCGTGGCGGTCTTGAGTCGATTCTGTCTTGAGTGTACCTCGCTCTTCCCCACAATGTCAGCATGTCGAGTCTGGCTAGAATGGTTTCGTGTATGCTCGCCCTTGGGCTGGCCTCGTGCTCGACCGCCGGGCACCGGAACGGTGAGCGGGTTCCAGGTTGGGCGGAGGGAGACGACCAGCCCGCGCCGATGGCTCCGACGCCCGTTCCTGCCGCCTTGGCGCGAGTTTCGCCTCCATCGAATTTATCTGCTCCAACTTCGGCTGCTTCGAGGGCAACCCGTCCGCCACCCGCGAGTGTCATCTCGCTCGAGCGCCAAACGCCAAAGGGTGAAACATGGATCCCTCTTCCACGCTGGTGCCGGACTCGGGGGCTCGCTCCGCCCACGCTGGTGGCCTCGGCACAGTCACCGACGTTCGCGCTGTGCTCGGGGAACGGGGTTCTGGTGCTGCGAGCCGGCAGCCTGCTGGTGCGATGGGATGGCCTCGAAGTGCAACTAGGCTTCGCACCGCTCATGATCAACGGCCAGCCCTATGCCCACGCGCTTGACCTTCAGAAAACCATTCAACCATTGCTCGAGGGCGGAGCGAGCCTTCGGCTCGGCAGCAACCCTGTGCTTGTCATTGACCCCGGGCACGGGGGTGAAAACGCTGGCACCCGGAGCGTACTGGGCAACCATTATGAAAAGGACTTCACACTCGACTGGGCGCTGCGGCTCCAAAAGCTCCTGACCGATCGCGGCTGGCAGATTTTCCTGACGCGCTCTAACGATTCGGACCTGGCTCTTTCCAACCGGGTTGCCGTTGCGGCCGAGCACAAGGCCGATTTGTTTTTGAGCCTGCATTTCAATTCCGCTGCTCCCAGTCAGTCTGAAGCAGGGCTGGAGACTTACTGCCTAACTCCAGCGGGAATGCCGTCGAGCCTCACGCGCGGCTTCACCGACGATCTGGCAACGGCGTTTCCAAACAACGCGTTTGATGCGCAAAACCTTTGGCTGGCGTTGGAGGTGCATCGCTCGTTGTTGAAGGTCAACGGCCATAACGATCGTGGTGTCCGGCGAGCACGTTTCCCGGGCGTGCTTCGAGGCCAGCAACGTGCCGCGATCCTGATCGAAGGCGGCTACTTGTCCAACCCGAATGAAGCCCGCCGGATTAGCGACCCGAGCTATCGCCAGAAGCTTGCGGAAGCGGTAGCCGGGGCGCTGGAAGGGGCGGGGCGGCTGGCGAGGACCGTCCGCAGCCAGGACCTCCCAGACCGGAACCGCGAGGCAGAAGTCAGCAGCCGGAGAGTCGAGGTCCGAGGAACTCGGTCAGAGGTCGGGGGCCAGCGGGCAGAGGCCAGAGGGCCAAACTCAGAGGAGACATCGCATACCGCCGAAATACCTTGAACACCAACGACGCCTCGCGCTCTTCCGCTCACGCCCCACATCCCCTCCCGCACGTCCTCATTACTGGCGGCGCTGGTTTCATCGGGTCGCACTTGGCCGAACGGCTATTGGCGGCCGGCAAATCGGTAGTCGTGCTCGATGATTTGTCCACCGGAAGCCGGACCAACCTACGCGCGGCTTTCGATCATCCCAGGTTCCGGTTGATTGAATCGAAGATCTCAGCGTGCGCCGGACTGACTGAGCTGGTGGCCGAGGCGGAATCAATCTATCACCTGGCCGCGGCGGTTGGGGTCGAGTTGGTCGTCAATTCGCCCATTCGCGTTCTGGAAACCAACCTGCACGAAACTGAGGTCCTTCTGAAAGCGGCGGCGCCACATCGGGTGCCGTTGCTGCTGACTTCTACATCCGAAGTTTATGGCAAGAGCCAGAAACCCGTCTTCAGCGAGGAGGATGATTTATTGATTGGCCCGCCGAACCAATCGCGCTGGAGCTATGCTTGCTCGAAGTTGATGGATGAGTTTCTGGCGCTGGCCTACGCGGCCCAAAAGGGTGAGCCAGTCGTGATTGCCCGCCTCTTCAACACCGTCGGTCCGCGGCAAACGGGCCGGTACGGCATGGTATTGCCTCGCTTTATCGCGGCCGCCAAAGCGGGCCAGCCGCTGAAGGTCTATGGCGACGGCCAGCAGAGCCGCTGCTTTTGCTATGTTAGCGACACCGTCGAGGCGCTGGTGCGTCTGCAGAACTGCCCGGCGGCCCGGGGCCAGGTTTTCAACGTCGGCGGGGCCGAGGAAATCACGATCCGCGGGCTGGCCGAATTGGTGCTTGAGCTTGTGGGGTCAAAGTCCGCGGTTGAACTGGTGCCCTACAGCCAGGCTTACGCTCCCGGCTTTGATGATATGCGCCGCCGCAGACCCGTGCTGGACAAGCTCGAGGCCGCCACCGGGTTTCGCCCGGCAACCCCCTTGCGCAAAATCATCGAACTGACCGCCGCATCCATGCCGGAGGTCGGCGCTTAGCGGATAAATACATGAGTGGATGAGTGGAATTATGGATTGGTGAATGGGTAGATGGGGGAGGCTGGACGCCCAGTCTTCACCAATCCAGCGCGTGGGCTGCCGTCACTTCGTTTCCCGCTTGGCGAGGACGGCCGCGCCGGTAATCCCGGCACTATCCCCCAGTTTGGAGGCGACAATCTCGACCCCTTTCATCGCGCCGGGCATGGCGTAATCGGTGGCGGTTTCCACGATCACGCTCATCATTTCGTCGGCCAGGGCTTCGATGACTCCACCGCCCAGCACGACCACCTCGGGGTTCACGATGTTCACCAGGTTGGCGGTGGCGATGCCGATGTACTCGGCCGCGCCTTCAACGATGCGATCGACAAACTTGTCGCCGCGGCGGATCGCTTTCCGCAGGTCGCCGCTGCGCAAATCGTCCAGGTCGCTACCGAGCATCTCGGTGAGCATCGTTTTCTGGCCGTCCTTGATGCCAGCTTTGATTTGCTGGAAAATGGCCGTGCGGCTCGCGAGTGCCTCGAAGCAGCCTTTGTTGCCGCAGCCGCATTTGGGGCCATTGACATCGATGACCATGTGACCGATTTCCCCAGCCGTGTGGCCAAAGCCGCTGTAAAGGTCCCCGTTCAGGATGATGCCCCCTCCGATGCCGGTGCCGACAAAAATGCCGACCATGCTGCGAGGTTTTGATTTCAGCTCGGAGACATATACTCCCAGGGCGGCGATGTTGCAGTCGTTCTCGACGAACACCGGCACGCCAAGCTGCTTTTCCAGCTCCTTCTTCAGCGGCACATCCTTCCAGCCCTCAAGGTTAGGCGCAAAAATGACCGTTCCGGCGCCGAAATCGACCGCGCCTGGGGCTCCGATTCCGAGGCCCGCGACCTGCTTCATGGTCAGGTCGGCTTCGTCCACGGAGTCCTGGATACAGCGGGCGATCCGCTCGATGACTTTATCCACACCCCGTTGCGACTTGGTGCTTAGTTTGGTAACGCCGATGCTCTCGAGGGAATGGTTGAACACCCCGGAAAGAATCTTGGTGCCGCCCAGATCGACGCCCACAACGTATTCAGCTTTGTTGCTTGCTTCAGCCATAAGCTCCCTAGATTCACTTACCTGCCAAAACAGCGCCGATTTTCTTGCGCAACTCCGAGTTGATCGCCTCGGCGGAGCGCATGCCGTCCACGATCGTGAATCCATAGCTGGCCTGCAGCGCCCGGAACGTTTTCTGCATCGTGGTCTGGTATTTCATGAAACTGTCGAACATGTCGCGCGACAGGCCAAGGTCCATGCCGCTTTCCCAGTAATCCAAGGCGGTGTTTTTGGCAAAGCTGCGCTGAACCAGCTCCTCTGGCGGGACGTTCAGGTAAAACACGGAATCCGGCTCGACAGCGATGCCATAGAGATTTTTGAGCCAGGACTCGTCCATGCCGCGCACCATGTCGCGGGCCATCAGCGTGTAAATGTAACGGTCGGCGAGCACGATGAAACCGGCTTTCAAAGCCGGCAGGATGATATTCTCGAGCTGGTCGGCAAAATCGGTCGCGTAAAACAGGCTGAGAGTCGTGCGGCTCAGGATGTTGCCCTCCTGCGCCTGCTCGAGTTCTTCGCTCACCAACGTCGAGCGTTTCAGCCCCACTTGAACGGTGGCATGGCCGCTGCCTTCCAGCCACTCGACCAGCATGGCGATCTGGGTGGACCGTCCCGAACCATCGGCGCCCTCCACCACGATCAACCGGCCAGCCAGTTGTTCCAAATCCACTTTGGGAATCCCGTGGCCGTAAAACCGGCGCGCGGTCCGGCGCGGGATTACTATGCGGTTCTGCGCGAGCTTCATTCGACCGGCTCCTCCACCTGGGGCGCCTTCGCAGTCGCGGCGGCCTTTTTGGGCTGGACAACCGGCGGTCGGGCAGGCGGTGCGTCGGCGCGCTGGAACTTCTGCAAATCCACTTTTTGCGCGACCAACTGGCGCACGAGGGCCTGCTGTTTTTCGACGAGATCGTTGGCGTCAATGACCAGAAAATTGAACTCGGTGCTCATCGACAGGTACTGCTCGAGCATGCGTCCCTGGAAAATCCGAAAGCTCTCGTAGGGATCGCTCGAAAGGCGTAGGTCCATGCCGGCTTCGAAGTATTTCAACTGCGGCCGTCCATCCAGGATGCGCTGCAGCGAAACTTCCAAATCCGCTTTGAAGAAAAACGTCAGGTCCGGCAGCGCGGCGAAATTATACAAGCCCCGCACCCACTCGGGCGGGCAGCCGCGAACGACGTCGCGGGCGAACGCGGTAAAAATATAGCGGTCGCACAATACCAGGTAGCCGGCCCGCAACAACGGCACCAGGTGCCGTTCATAGCGGTCGGCAAAATCGGTCGCGTGAATGAGGCTGAACGTCGTTGGGGTCAGCAGTTCGCGCTTCTTGCCCTTGCTCGTGGCGGACTTGACTAGCTCCGAGGAGTTCCACTCGCTGAAATAGACTTTTAGCCCCTGCAACTGAAGCCAGCGTTTGAGTAGATAAATCTGGGTGGATTTCCCAGAGCCGTCCAGGCCCTCAACCGCTACCAGGCGGCCAGGAAAATTGAGTTCGGCGAACGTTTTCATTTCCGGCACCAGCAAACGTAGGACTTTGTGCCAGCAAGACAATGTTTTTCTCCAGGGATCGGCTACCACCGATCACGTCTCACTCTCCTTCGCGAAGCCTTCCGCAAGCGCCACCGCTTTGAGCATTGCTTTGGCTTTGTTCACCGTTTCCTGGTACTCCCCCTCCGGGGTGGAATCGTTGACCCAGCCTCCACCGACCTGCACATACGCGCTGCCGTCCTTCAAGAGCGCCGTCCGAATCGTGATGCAGCAGTCCAGGTTGCCATTGAAAGAGAAATAACCAACGCACCCGCCGTAAGGGCCGCGAGCGGTCTGCTCTAGCTCGGCGATAATTTGCATCGCGCGGATTTTGGGCGCGCCGCTTAGCGTGCCGGCCGGAAAGGTGGCGCGCATCAAATCGTAGGGCGTTTTGTCCGCCGAAAGATGGCCTTCCACCTCCGAGACGATGTGCATCACGTGGCTGTAGCGTTCGATGATCATCAGGTCCTTGACCTGCACCGTGCCGAAATCGCAGACGCGGCCGAGGTCGTTGCGCGCCAAATCCACCAGCATGACGTGTTCGGCTCGTTCCTTGGGATCGGCCAGCAGCTCTGTTTCCAGCGCCCGGTCTTCCTCCGGGCCGGCACCGCGGCGCCGTGTGCCCGCGATGGGTCGAATCTCGACCCGGCGCTCCTCGCAACGCACATGAATCTCTGGCGAGGCGCCCACGAGCGAAAACCCATTCAGTTCGAGCAAAAACATGTACGGCGAAGGGTTGATAGACCGGGCCGCGCGATAAATGTCCAGGGGGGAGGCCGTGACCGGCATCGAAAACCGCTGCGACCCGACCACCTGGATGATATCTCCGGCAACAATGTATTCCTTCGCCTTCCGCACGTTCGCCAGGAATCGCTCTTTGGGGACGTTCGATTCGAACGGAACCGAGGGCACCTCAGCCGGCAGGGTTACCGGGTGATGCTCGCTTGGCTGTTCGAGCAGCGAGACGAGCCGCTCGATCTCAGCCGTCGCGTTCTCGTAGGCTTCCTGCGGACTGGCTGCGTCGTCGAGCACCGCGTTAACCAGCACCGTCAGCGTTTGCGCCACCCTGTCAAAGATCAGCAGTTGGTCGGCGATCAGGAAATACATCACCGGCGTCTGCAGGTCGTCGTGCGGCGGACGCGGCACCACCGGCTCGACATCATGGATGAACTCGTAGCCAATGAACCCGACGGCCCCGCCGGTAAAGCGCTGCAGCCCAGGGACGGCCACCGGTCGGTACTGCTTCATGACGCGCTCGACGACCCTGAGCCCGTCCTGGAGGCAGGGCGCGCCGTCTCCAGCGCGCCGCGCCGCGTCAGCGTCACCCGCCGCTGCAGCGGACGGCGGAGGGCCTGCCTCCCCCCCGACCCGGAAAGTCTCCACCACCTTCCCGTTCTCCAGGATTTCCACCACTCCTCGCTCCTGTTTTACGACCGCACGCGGATTGCAACCCACAAAGGAATACCGCCCGAGGTGTTCGCCTCCCTCAACCGATTCGAACAAGAACGATTCACCCGGCCCGCGGATCTTGCGATAGGCCGACAGAGGTGTTTCGATGTCGGCCAAAAGCCGTCGCGTGACCGGCACCAGGTTACCCTGGGCCGCCAATTTCAGGAACTCATCGAGACTGGGGGAATACATTTCTTCCGGTGGCTGAACCGAGGTGCCGAAACGGCGGACGGTTCCGCTGATTTAACCCGTTCAACTCATTTAGCGCTTTAACCCGTTTAGCTTACTTGACCAGCGGGGAAGGCACCGCGCTCCCGTCGCCAGGTTTCGCTGTTATTGTGGTTGAGAACGATGGCTCGCGGCGTTTCCGGAGGTCCTCTTTGGCCGAGCGGTGCAGCCGGATGATCCCCAGCAACGTATAGAACGCCACCGCGAGCGCATAGGCAATGATGCCCAACCCGATCGCCAGCACTACGGGTTCGCGTTCCCACGTGAAAAAGATCACCGCCGCCCCGACCCCCGCCGTCAGCGCGGTTTGGGCAAACAGGCAGGACAGGTAAAGGGTCACGCTCGTTTCCTGCACTCGTTCGACGTGCCAATCGCGGTACATGTGCTCCCCCAATGAGCGCATTAACCAGGCGGATTGGAAATTGCGCGCCGCGACCAGCACACTTGTGGTGCTGATGACAATCGCCGGCAGTGGCCAAAAGGCGAAACCGAAACAGAGCCCCAGGTTCAGCAAGATACCCCATCTCCACCCAAGTTTCTTCGCGAGCGGATTTCCCTCGAGTACCATGTTCGGCGTCGCTACCCAGGTGCTGAGAAAATCCATTCCTCGCGAGAGCAGTAGGAGCAAAAAGACCAGCCCGTAGGTCCGCGTCCCAAATGGCACGAAGTCGTCCATTATTTTTTGCCGTAAATTTGCTCCGGCGTCTCCAATTGTCCCTCGGTAATCCGGAAATCCTTTCCGCCGTTCTGGACCGACCGGAAGAAGCAGGATTGGTAGCCCTCGTGACAGGCGGCGCCGATTTGGTCCACCTGGATGAGCAGCGTGTCGCCGTCGCAGTCAAACGCGATGTCTTTGACACTTTGCGTATGGCCGCTGGATTCCCCTTTCATCCAGAACTTCTGCCGCGACCGGCTCCAGAAATGCGTCTTGCCGGTCGCGATGGTCTTTTCCACGGAAGCCCGGTTCATCCAGGCCATCATCAACACCCGCCCCGTGCCTTGCTCCTGGATGATGGCCGGGATCAGCCCATTGGCATCAAATTTCAACTGGTCATAAAAGCTCATGGTGGGGGCAATGGAGTCATGGGGGCATGGGGGACTGGAACGATGCACGGGAGGCCGCGAAGCCCTCTGCCCCGTTATTGCTCCAATACTCCAGCACTCCACCACTCCGTTGATTTTTCATTGTTTCGTCAGGAGTGTAACTGTTATCCCCCTTGAAATGCAAACAAAGTCAGGTGCATCCCGCCCTCATGTGTTTCATTGACCAAGAAATGCGCGTTCTTTCTTGCCTGGCTCAAGCCAGCCGTGAAAATCAGGCGATGATGCAACTGTGGCGAAGCGTATTGGTGATTACAGCCGCCTGCTTCGTGACGGCCAGCCTCGAGGCGGGCGTGCCGCCGGGCCCCGAAGCGCCCGACTTTTTGCCGCCAACTGCCCAAGGCTCCCATCCGGCACCGCCTTGTCGGATCGAAGTCATAGAAAAGGGCACCGGCTGGCCTGTGCCCATGGTTGAATTGCGCACCACCCACAATGTGCGGTTCGTCACGGACAACGCGGGGGTTATTGCCTTTGACCTCCCCGAACTGATGGGCCGCGAAACCTGGTTCGACGTCATCGGCTACGGCTACGAAAGGGCGAAAGACGGTTTCGGCTATCGCGGTGTGCGCTTGAAACCGGAGTCGGGCAAGACGCTCCAGGTGGAAGTCAACCGGACGATCATCGCGCGGCGGCTGGGGCGGTTGACCGGCGGCGGCTTGTTCGCCGAGAGCCAGAAACTCGGTCGCGAGCTGGACTGGCCTGAATCCGGCATCCTGGGCTGCGACAGCGTGCAAAATGCGGTGCATCAGGGGAAGCTCTTCTGGGCCTGGGGCGATACTACCATGCCGAATTATCCACTCGGCATTTTCGACATGACCAGCGCGACCACGGCGCCGCGGCCGCTGGCATCTTTCGAACCGCCGGTGCGGTTGAGGTTCAGTTACTTCACGAACGACAACGGTGTTCCACGCGGCATCGCCAAAATGCCTGGGTCCGGCCCTACCTGGGTGAGCGGTTATGTGAGTCTTGCGGATAAACATGGTACGCCGCGCCTCGTCGGCACCTACGTGAAAATCAAGCCGCCTTTGGATGCCTACGAGTGCGGTTTGTGCGTCTGGAGCGACCAAACCGCCAACTTTGAGCCGCACCGCGTGCTCTGGGCCAGGTCCAAAACCCACCCCAGGAAGCCGCCCGCGCCGGAAGGTCATCCGCTTTTTTGGAAAGATGCTGCTGGGAAGGAGTGGGTGTTGTTTGGCAATCCACTGCCACGGCTGAAGTGCCCGGCGACTTTCGAGGCCTGGGAGGACCCCTCCACGTGGGAGGTGCTTAAACCGCAGGAAACACTGCCCTCTGCCGCCGACGGCAGACCAGTCAAGCTGCACTCCGGGTCGGCAACTTCGAACCCGTGGCGGAAGCGGTGGGTGACAGTGTTCATGGAAGCGTTCGGAAAACCATCCGCTTTCGGCGAATTGTGGTACGCGGAGGCCGCTACTCCCACAGGTCCCTGGGGCAAAGCCGTGAGGATTTTGTCGCACGAGAATTACACCCTTTATAACCCGCGCATTCATCCCGAGTTCACCTCCACCGACTCGCCGATGCTGATTTTCGAGGGCACCTACACGAGGCAATTCGCCGACCCGCCGCCGCCGACTCCGCGGTACGACTACAACCAGATCCTCTACCGCCTCGACCTCGACGACCCGCGGCTACGGGCGGCGCAGGGAACCGATATGAATTAACCGAGCAGCATCAGCATGACCATGCCCGCCCCGGTGGTCAGGAGCGTGACCGGGATGCCGTAACGAGCATAATCCCAGAACCCAACCTCGAGGTGCTTGCGGGCCGACTCAACGACGATGATGTTGGCGACGGAACCGAGAATCGTCAAATTGCCGGCGAGTGTGGTGGCCAGGGCCATGACTTTCCACATCAGTTCGGGTTGCGCGAAGTTGCTGATCCATTTGCCGGCGACGAGCACGAATGGGACGTTTGAAAAGACATTTGATCCAAGAGCGGAAAACCATGCGAAGTTCCAGGCCTGGCTCGCCCGTGAAGCTCCGAATATGACGGAAACCCGCTTGTAGATCTGGTCCGGCATCCCTGTCCCGCCGAGCCCTTCGACGATGATGAACAGCGCAGCAAAGAAAACCAGCAGATGCCAGTCAACGAGCCTGAGCACTTCATGGGTGTCGCGCCGCGCCAGGACCATGAGCACCGCGCCGCCGGCCAGCGCCGTCCAGGCAAGGTTTGAGCCAGCGATGAAACCAGTGAACACCAGGGCCAAGACCGCGGAGGCCACCATCAGCACCGTCCCCAGCAACGCAGCCGCCGGCCGGTTCAAGGGCAGAATCTTCAGCCGCCGCCCACTAATGAGCAGATAGGTGAAGCAAAAGATGAGTACGGCAAGGATTTCTTTGTGGTTGGCGGTCACAGAGTATCCCCGGGACCCCAGGTCAAGAGCGCCGCACCGGTATGCCCTGCGCAGCGAGGAATTGCTTCACGTCTGCGACGCTGTATTCCCCAAAGTGAAAAATGCTCGCGGCCAACACCGCATCCGCCTTGCCTTCGAGCAACACCTCAGCCATGTGTTCGAGGCTGCCGGCACCGCCGCTGGCCACGACCGGAACGCCGATGGCCTCGCTGATGCGGCGGGTGATCACCAAATCGAAGCCGGCTTTCGTCCCGTCCGCGTCGATGCTGTTGAGCACGATTTCGCCTGCCCCGAGCGCCACGGCGTGTTGGGCCCATTCCACCGCCTCCAGTCCGGCCGGCTTGCGTCCGCCATGCGAAAAGACCTCCCAGCGGTCGGGCGCTACTTTTTTCGTGTCAATGGAGACGACAATGCATTGGCTGCCGAACTTTTCGGCCCCGGCACGGATTAGGTCCGGCGTCGCCAGCGCCGAGGAATTAATGCTCACCTTGTCCGCTCCAGCGCGCAGCATGGTGTACATGTCGTCCACCGAACGCAGGCCGCCGCCGACGGTCAACGGCATGAAGCATTGGTCGGCGGCGCGCTCGATGACATCCACCATCGTCGTCCGCCCATGCGCGCTAGCAGTGATGTCGAAGAATACCATCTCATCGGCTCCCTGCTCGTTGTAGCGGAGCGCGAGCGCGACTGGGTCGCCGACGTTGCGCAAACCGCCGGCTTCGGCGCGGCCGAATTGCACGCCGCGAGTGACCTGGCCGGCATGCACGTCCAGGCATGGTATGACACGTTTTGCGAGCATCGCCAGCATATAGAAACGGTTCGCCGCCCCCCTGGCAATCTCTTAGAGGAGGTGAGAAAAAGCTGGGCGGGCCGTGGCCGGCCCGCCCGTTCGAATCACTTGGCAGTCCTTGCCCGCGACGTGCTTATTTGTCTTTGCCTTCTTCCTGCCTTGCCTCGTCGGCCGCGTCGAACGCGTGCTGCAAGGCGACGAGGTCTTCGCCCGGTTTGAGGGCATCCAGCGCGGCCTGTTCAGCCTTGAGCTGCTCGTTCGAGTAGTTAGCCGCTTTGATCGAGAGGCCGATGCGACGATCGCTCTTGTCGATCTTGATGACGCGCGCGGTGACTTCCTGGCCCACTTTCAGCACGTTCTTGATCTTATCGACACGGTCCTCGCTGATCTGCGAGATGTGAACCAGGCCGTCGATTTCATGCTGCAACCCGATAAACGCGCCGAAACTCGCCAGCTTGGTGACTTTGCCGGTGACCAGGTCGCCGACTTTGTAAAGCGAGTCAATGGTTTCCCATGGGTCCTGGGTGAGCTGCTTGAGGCCGACGGCGATGCGCTGGTTGGCTTTGTCCACCTCCAACACGACCGCTTCGACTTCGTCGCCCTTCTTAAGCACTTCGGAGGGGTGATTGATCTTGCGCGTCCAGGAAATGTCCGAGACGTGAATCATTCCGTCCAGGCCCTCTTCCAGCTCGATGAAAGCGCCATAGCTGGTGAGGTTGCGAATCTTGCCTTTGACGCGGGTGCCGGCCGGATACTTTTCCTGGGCGCGGTCCCATGGGTTGGCTTCGAGTTGGCGCAAGCCCAAAGAGATTTTCTGTTCCTCCCGGTTGATGCCGAGGACCTGGGCCTCGATTTCCTGGTCCTGCTTGAGGATGTCGGACGGCTTGGCGACGCGCTTGGTCCAGGAGAGTTCGGTGACGTGGACGAGGCCCTCGACACCGGGCTCGAGCTCGACGAATGCGCCGTAGGGAACGAGGTTGACCACTTTGCCTTTGACCTTGGCGCCGACAGGATATTTCTGCTCGATGCTGTCCCAGGGATTGGCGAGTTTCTGCTTGAGCCCGAGGCTAACGCGCTCTTTTTCGCGATTGATGTCGAGCACCACGACATCTATATCCTGGCCGACCTTGAGCAGTTCGGAAGGGTGTCCGATGCGGCCCCAGCTCATGTCGGTGATATGGAGCAAGCCGTCGATGCCGTTCAGGTCGATGAACGCGCCAAAGTCAGTGATGTTCTTGACCGTGCCCTTGCGAATGTCGCCCGGAGTCATCTCGGTGAGAAGTTTCTGGCGGCGCTCCATGCGCTCCTGCTCGATGAGCTCGCGGCGCGACAGAACGATATTCTGGCGCTCCTGGTTGATCTTAACGACCTTGAAATCGTAAGTGTTGCCGACGTATTGCGCCAGGTTCTTCGGCGTCATTACGTCGATTTGGGAGGCAGGCAGAAAAGCCTCGACGCCGATATTAACCAGCAAGCCGCCCTTGACGATGGCTTTGACCTTGCCGGCGATGGTGCCTCCCTCATTACAGATGGTCAGGATGCGTTCCCAATTCTTTTTGAACTCGGCCTTCTCCTTCGAGAGGACCACCATGCCCTCTTTGTCTTCGAGCTTTTCGATCAGGACGTCGATCTCGTCGCCGACTTTGACGGCCTTGATATCCTCGAACTCATTTCCGGAAATGACCCCTTCGCTCTTGTAGCCGATGTCCACCAGAACTTCTTTGGGGCGGACTTCGATGATAGTGCCCTTGACGATATTGCCAGCGGCAAACGGCAGCGTGCCCGTTTGCTTCATGGCCTCTTCCATGGTCAGCATAATAAATGTACCAACTAACTTGCTTCCAATGAACCTAGGGGAGACTTGGTCAGCGCGGCGCTTTCCTAGCTCCGTTGGCTAACTTACCAGACGTTGCTGCGGCAACGGAGGTTGAAGGTTAGGTTCTGCGTTAACTTTCTTTTCTCAGCCTCAAAGAACATCCGCACACGCGGAGTTCAGGCGGGAAAAAGGATAGGCCCGGTAAGCCCAGATGCAAAGGAAAAAGAGCCGAAAAAGATGAAGGATGAAGAGAAAGGCTGGGCAGAGGGGCGAAACGAGCAGTAACAGGTGACCGGGGCAATTTCCCCTAGATAAAGGTGGGAACGTGACACCAAAAGACAGCTTGGGGCAAAGGTGCGCTCCTGACCTTTGCTTTTCGAGCCTCTCTTGCCGGCTTACTTTTGAGCAGTCGCAGCGGCCTTCGTCGAATTCTTCTGTAGACTAAGATCCTCTTTGTTCGGGTTGCACTTGGTGCAGGATTTGCCGTCTTTATGCGCCGCAACACAGCACTTATGCCGGCATTCTTTGCCTTGCGCCGCAGCTTCCTGGCAACAAGTGAGCTTCTCGGTTTTCTTCTCAGCGGCCATCGCAGAACCCACCAAGAGGGAAAACGCGCAGCCCAGAGCAATCCAGATTCTAATCGACTTCATAGCTTCAATGCTTTCGTAATCATCCGCTTAGCCAAGCGGCCAAGGACTCTTGCGATCAGTGTAGGGTTTAGACGCTCGTTGTCGATAGCGAATTCATGCAGCAGGCTTGGAGGACTGGTAACCCCGCATTGGAATCAGTGGCTGGCGTCCGGTCGCTGGGCCGCGAGTGTCCGTAAGCGTAATGTCAAACGCTGAGTTCAAATAACGGGTCACCCATCAATCATCACTATTCGGATTCGTTCACCAACCACTTGACTCCCCAACCCTTTGTATAGTACAAGAGGCGCACCCACTATTAGCAGTGGGAACCTATGCGCTGCCCAAAGTGCGGATGCCAGGATGACAAGGTTATCGATTCGCGCGCCTCGCGTGAGGGGGCGACGATTCGGCGCCGACGGGAATGCATTGGCTGTGGCTACCGGTTTACCACCTACGAGGAGATTGAGCGCGGGGGATTGGTGGTGGTGAAGCGCGATGGCCGCCGAGAGGAGTTTTCGAAGGAAAAGCTCTTGTCCGGCCTCAGAAAAGCGTGCCAGAAGCGGCCGATTAGCCCAAAGGTCATCGAGGACCTCGTTGAACGGATCGTAAACGAAGTGACTGACAAATATGAGAGAGAGGTGCCTGCCGAGGTGATTGGGAAATTGGTGATGGATGGGTTGCGACAGGTGGATGAGGTTGCCTATGTGCGGTTTGCGAGCGTCTATCGTCGGTTCCAGGAAGCGACTGATTTCGTGCACGAAGTAAAGAAGTTGGGAGGAAAAGAATGATTACTTTGGCCGCAGATTGCTTATTGTTTGAACTGGCAAATGGGGAGAGCGTTCCCTTCTCGGCGGAAATGGTTTCCGTGGAACTGGAAGGAGATACGGAGCTGTGGTTCGACGCCGAATTCGTGCGGCATGCCGCGAAAGCGGTGTTCCATTACTTCAAGGAGGAATTGGGCCGACAAACCGTGACAATAGGAGAATTCACCGGTGCTTTGGAAAAGGTGATGCGCGGGTTCAAACCGGCCTGCCGGGGCTTGGACCAGGCTCGCGCGGATGCGAGCGTTCTGGAATCAGATCTAGGGCGGCTGGCACGTGAATCCAGCGGGGGTTGTGAGCTGATTTTCTTCCCGCGACTGCGCGATGAGCTGCGGCTCAAACTGCAGCAGAGACCGCGCCAGGTGCGATTTCACGGCTTGCGGGGCTGCGTGAAGCAGCTTGTCGGGGCGCGGCGCTGGACGGTGCGCTGCCGCGGCCTGGAGGAGCAAATCGTCGCTTACCTTCGCGAATGCCTTAGGGCTGAACCGCCGCAGGCGGATTGTTCCATCGTGGTAGAGTAGGGTCCGCCGAATATCGCCTCGGCTTCCGGACGTTGCGCGGCCGAATTTAATTGAGCGAAGGAGGAGAATTCGGTATCCAATAGGCGCGAATCACGCGCATGCAAAACCAAACGGGCAACGGAATTCTTGAAGAGTTCCGGATCGAATTCCTGGACTGTTGGCAACGGGTGCCGAACAAAGGATTTTTCCTGACGTTGCTGGTGGTTTGGCTCGCGTTGTTCCAGTGGTTGGGCAATTCGACGCTCGGATACGTAAGCACAAAGTCCCTGTTTTACTGGCTTTATGATGCATTCACCGCGGGCGGCAGGTCGGATGCCTTCGAAGAGGAAACGGTGGGACTATTCATGCCGCTTGCGGTCCTGGTTATCTTGTGGCTGAAGCGCCGCCAGTTAATCGCTTTGGAGCTGAAGCCCGGGTGGCCCGGGCTCCTGCTGCTGGGCGCCGGCGCCCTCCTGCATGTCGTTGGATATCTGGTCCAGCAGCCCCGCATTTCCGTCGCAGGGCTCTTTCTGGGTCTTTATGGCATAACGGGCCTGACGTGGGGCAGCACTTGGCTGCGTGCCACCTATTTTCCATTCCTGCTTTTTGGCTTTTGCATGCCGCTCGGGTCGCAAGCTGAGATCGTTACCTTTCCGCTACGGTTGCTGGTCACCCGCCTCGTAGAACTCGTTTGCCACTACGTCCTCGCTATTGATGTCATCCGTCAAGGCACAGCTCTTATCAACCCGACCGAGCATTACAATTACGAAGTCGCGGCGGCCTGCAGCGGCATCAGGAGCCTGTTGGCGACGATGGCAATCGCGGTCACAATTGGGTTTTATTCATTCGGAAAGTGGTGGAAACGCCTGGTGGTCATCGGGTCCGCGTTTCCGCTTGCCGTGGTAGGCAACCTGTTTCGCATGCTCACCATCGTGGTCGCCGCTGAGCTTGGCGGCCAGGAATGGGGCAATACGGTGCATGAAGGCGGTCCCCTGGGAGTTTTCAGTCTTTTGCCGTATGTCCCGGTTTTCTTGGGTTTGTTCTGGCTGGAAAACTGGTTGCGCGAGCGGCCCGCCTCGCACGCCATCCCGCCGATGGAGGCCAAGACCGCATGAACCAGCAGAAGTTGCTGATGCTCACATTGGGCCTCGCGCTCATCGGAGGGACCGCGGTGGCTTTGACCCAACTGCCTAAGCGGCAACGATTGGGAGCGCCAGGCGTAATGACTCGGCCTCTGGCAGGTTCCAACCGCCTCGAAGTGTTGCTCCCGGAGCAGGTACCCGGTTACGACTCTCAATGGCAGGAACCGGACGAGGTGACCTTAAATACGCTGCCCAAAGACACGAGTTTTGGCTGCCGCCTCTACACCGCGAAAGATCCGGCAGATTTCTGGGTTCGCATGCAGGTTGTGTTGATGGGAAACGACCGGAGCAGCCTGCACAAGCCGCAATTCTGTTTAACCGGCTCCGGCTGGAACATCGACCCAGCGGCCTCCGTCGAAATCAGTGTGCACATGGACCAACCTTGCAGTTACGATTTGCCGGTCGTGAAGTTGATTGCCACCAAGGAAGCCATGGACAACGGCGAAAAGAGAGTGGCGCGAGGCGTTTACATCTATTGGTTTGTGGCTGACGATGCCCTCAGCGCCAGTGTGACGGGTTTTCAGCGAAATTGGCTGATAGCGAAGACGCTTTTGCGGACGGGCGTGCTCCAGCGCTGGGCGTATGTGAGTTGTTTTTCGGTCTGTGCGCCCGGACAGGAAGATGCCACGTTTGAGCGGATGACGAAGTTTATCGCCGCGTCGGTGCCTCAGTTCCAAATGATGCCGCGCGGGCCGGTGGCCACGGCTTCAACCCGACCATGAGTTCCGCTCTCGAAATCTGCTGAGCTATGCTGCGCCGCAATCGTGTCATACGGATGCAGGTCCATGAGCTGATCGATGCCTGCCTCTTCATGTTCAGCTTTTGGCTGGCGTACGCTCTGCGGTCCAATGACACTATTATTAATCTCTTCGGCCTGCATGCAATCCCGCGGGATGCTTTTGACCGTTACCTGTGGCTTTACCTGGTGATCCCGGCGGCGCCACTGGTGCTGGAAGCCGTGGGGTTTTACAACCGGCCGTTGCTTTGCTCGCGCCGAGCAACCGCCTGGCTCCTGTTCAAAGGGTGCCTGGTCACTACACTCGCCATTACACTTGCCCTGGTGATGTTCAGGTTGGAACTCGCGCGGTGGGTGGTCATCTGGTTCGGGTTCATCAGTTTCGGGTTGGTATTCGCCAAAGAGGAACTGCTCCAAATGATGGTTAGGAGCAAGGTCGGCGCGGAGCAGTACCGGCGCCGGTTTATTCTGGTGGGCACGGCCGAGGAGACCGCACGGGTGCGGTCGGAGTTGCGCGCAAAGTCCTCCGAAGCGATCGACGTCGTGGCCCAATTGGACCTGAGTGAGGCGCCGCTCGAACGCCTGGTGGATTTGCTGCACGAGCATTCGATCAACGGGGTAATCATCACCGCCAAGCGCTCCTCTTTCGACCAGGTGGAAGCAGTCATCAACGCGTGCGAGTTGGAGGGGGTCGAGGTCTGGCTGGTGGCGGATTTTTTCAAGGCGCAGCTCTCCCGCACCACCTTCGACGATTTCTGCGGACAACCAATCCTGGTGTTTCGGAGCACCCCGGAGGCGTCCTGGCAAGGCGTGCTCAAACAGGTAGTCGATTATGTTGGCGCGACTCTCCTGCTGATCGTTTGGTCGCCGATCCTGCTGGTGGTGGCGTTGCTGGTTAAGCTCACCTCTCCCGGTCCGATCTTCTTCCACCAGGCGCGTTCGGGGCTCAACGGCCGGCCGTTTATCCTCTACAAGTTCCGGACCATGATCACCAACGCCGAACAGCTCAAGCATGAGCTGGCAGCCATGAACGAAATGACCGGGCCGGTCTTCAAAGTGAGCAACGACCCGCGCGTCACTCCCGTGGGCAGGCTGCTGCGGAAATTCAGCATCGATGAGTTTCCACAGCTCTTCAATGTGTTGCGCGGCGAGATGAGCCTCGTAGGCCCGCGACCACTTCCGGTGGACGAGGTGAAGCGCTTTCATGACCTGGCCCACAGGCGCCGGCTCAGCGTCAAGCCGGGCCTGACCTGCCTCTGGCAGGTTAGCGGCCGCAACAACGTGAATGACTTCCGGGATTGGGTTCGCCTGGACCTTGAGTACATCGACAATTGGTCCCTCTGGCTGGATTTTAAGATCCTTTGTCGCACCGTGCCGATAGTCCTGGTAGGAACAGGGGCACGGTGAACGCAAGAATTGAAGATTCTCAATTCGCCGTTTTCAATTTCCCGCACCTTACGGCATTGAGGATGATTAACTGATGCGCGCTAACCGGACTAATGTCTCCCGCCAACGCCCCACCAGCGTCGTTACCGGCGCGGCCGGGTTTCTGGGTTCACACCTGACTGACCTGCTGCTGGCACGCGGCCACAAGGTCATCGGCATCGACAACTTTGTTACCGGCGCCGTCGATAACATCTCCCACCTGGGGGGTAATCCAAATTTCAAGTTCATCGAGCAGGATGTCACCGAGTTTATTTTTCTGGATGTGCCGGTTCATTATGTGTGGCACTTCGCGTCGCCGGCAAGCCCGATTGATTACCTCGAACTCCCGATCCAAACACTGAAAGTTGGGTCGCTCGGCACCCACAAGGCGCTGGGTCTGGCGAAGAATAAAAAGGCTCGGTTCCTTCTGGCTTCAACCTCGGAAATTTACGGCGACCCGTTGGTGCACCCGCAACCGGAGGAATACTGGGGCAACGTCAACTCGATTGGGCCGCGCGGCTGCTATGATGAGGCGAAACGGTTTGCTGAGGCGCTCGCGATGGCCTACCGCAACGAACACAAGGTCGAGACCCGAATCGTGCGTATTTTCAATACTTACGGGCCCCGCATGCGGCTGCATGATGGCCGGGTCGTCCCGGCTTTCGTCAGCCAGGCTCTCAAAAACAAACCGATTACAGTCTTCGGCAAGGGCCACCAGACCCGGAGCTTCTGCTACGTCTCCGATCTCATCGAGGGGATCTTCCGGCTGATGCTGAGCGACTACGACCTGCCAGTCAACATCGGGAATCCGACCGAAATGACCGTGCTGGAATTCGCGAAGGAGATTATTCGCGCGACCGGGTCGCAAAGCAGGATCGCGTTTAAGCCCTTGCCGCAGGACGACCCAAAGCAACGCCGCCCGGATATCGCCAAGGCCAGGAAACTGCTGGGGTGGGAACCCAAGGTCCCGCTGGCCGGAGGACTCGTGAAGACGATCGAGTACTTTCGGAAGAAGGTATGACGGCAACGGCGAGGGGGCTGGAGTACTGTAGTGATGGAATGGTGGGTACCACGACATCGTGTTGCACCCCTTCCCCAATACCCTATTGCTCCAACACTCCGTCACTTCACCGCCCCCGCCCCGTTTTTTTCGCTTGGCAACCCCGCCTGTTCGCACATCTTTGGCCTCGTGATTGATCCGACGGCAATTATCGCCCCCCAGGCAAAACTCGACCCCACGGTTGAAGTCGGGCCTTACACTGTGATCGATGCAGGCGTGGAGGTCGGAGCGCATTGCGTCATCGGCCCGCACGCCTATTTGACCGGGTTGACGAGCATTGGGGTGCGGAATCGATTTTTCGCCGGTTGTGTCATCGGCGAAGCGCCGCAGGACCTGAAATACCAGGGGACACCCACCCGGCTGCGCATCGGTGACGACAATGTCTTTCGCGAGCATGTCACGGTGCATCGATCGACCAAAGTGGGTGAGGAAACGACCCTGGGTTCGCACAATTTCCTTATGGCCCACTGCCACGTCGCGCACAACTGCCAGGTCGGCAACCACGTGATTATCGCGAACGGCGCGCTGTTGGGTGGCCATGTGAGCATCGCAGATCGGGCCTTCATCTCGGGTAATTGCCTGGTGCATCAGTTTGTGCGGGTGGGCACGCTGGCCCTGATGCAGGGCGGTTCGGCGATCAGCAAGGATCTGCCCCCCTTTACCGTGGCGCGCGGCGACAATGGAATCTGCGGACTGAACACGGTGGGTTTGCGCCGGGGAGGGCTGACCGCCGCGGAGCGTTTGGAATTGCGCCAGCTTTATCATGCGCTCTTTCGCAAGGGCACCAAGCTTAGCGCGGCTGTGGCGGCGGCAAAGACCCGGTTCGCCAGCCCGCCGTCTCTGATAATGCTCGACTTCCTGCGAGCGGCAAAGCGCGGCGTCTGTTCTGACGCGGGCCTGGGTGGGGAAGCCAAAGCCAATTAACCGAGGTTGCGGAAGGCGCTCGTCACCATTCTTTCTGCGCAGGGTTAAGGGTGGCGAAGGCGCTGCAAGCCCCTGCTGCGGCTACTGGCGCTCGTACTCTCCCTTCTTGACCCGCTTGAGAACGGTGAACCCGGCCTTTTTGGCGTCGGAAATCGAAAGCGCCTTGAGAGAATTAAAGCGTGAGAGCACTTTGCGCACGGGCTTTTTGCACGCTGGGCATTTCGTCAGCGGGGCTGCCGAGAGCGGCCGGAATAGCGTAAACTTGCCGCCGCAGACTTTACAGTCCCCGTCGCATAGTTCGTACTCGTAAATCGGCATACTTCAACCGGAGAATGAGTCAACCGGCCCATCACCAGTTCTCACGGTTTGGGCGGCCCTTTCATGAACGGGCTGAACAGGTCAATAGGCACCGGTAAAAAGGTGGTGGTGTTATGCTCGCTGGAAATCTCGCGCATGGTCTGGAGGAAGCGGAGTTGGAGCGCGATGGGCTCTTTGCTGATCATGGCGGCGGCCTGGACCATTTTCTCGGCAGCCTGGAATTCTCCCTCGGCGTTGACGATCTTCGCGCGCCGCTCGCGTTCGGCTTCGGCCTGCTTGGCCATCGCTCGCTTCATGCTGTCCGGCAGTGACACGTCCTTGACCTCGACCGCAGTGACTTTGACGCCCCACGGCTCAGTTTGGCGATCGATGATCTCCTGCAACTTCTGGTTGATCACATCGCGCTGCGAAAGCAGGTCGTCCAAAGGCGCCTGGCCCAGAACGCTCCTGAGAGTCGTCTGGGCGATCAGCGAAGTGGCTTTCCAGTAATTTTCCACTTTGACTACCGCCGCAACTGGGTCCACGACGCGGAAATAAACCACCGCATCAACTGTGGCGGGCACGTTGTCGCGAGTCATGATTTCCTGTTTGGCGACGTCGATGGTGACCACCCGCAGGTCCATCTTCACCATGCGGTCCACGACCGGGATGAGCAGAATCAAACCCGGCCCCTTGGCGCCTAGCAATTTGCCGAGCCGGAAGATGACGCCCCGCTCGTACTCGCGCAGAATGCGGATGGCCTGGGGCATAATGATCGAGGCCAGGATTAAGATGACGACAATTGTCGGGATGATTTTGGCCAGGTAGGAGAATTGCTCGGGCATAGGTTCTTTTGTGGGTTAATGGTTGATCGAACTAAAATGCATGGTTCAAGCCGCTTTGGGCTTCACTTTCAAAGTAAGGCCAGTGATGCCAACGATCTCCACCGACCGCCCGGCTTCAATCGGCGCATCGCTAACGGCATTCCAGTATTCGCCTTCGACGAAGACCTTGCCGCCAGCCGGATCGATGCGAGCTAAGGCCGGGGCGGTCTTGCCCAGAAGGGTTTCCTTGCCGGCCCGGACGGGCAGGAGTTGGGCGCGCAGACCCGCCCCCACAACGAAGACGAAAAAGAGCGCTGTTAGCGCCGTCGCCGGGATAATCCAGACCAGCGACAGCCGGAACGCGGGCCCGGCGCGATTAAAGAGCATCAGCGCGCCAAGGAAAAAGGAGACAATGCCGCCGAAAGTCAGCACGCCATGCGTGGGCGCGAAAATATCCACGATGAACAGGAGCATCGCCAGCCCCATCAGCGCCAGACCGGCGATATTGACCGGCAGGATCGAGGCCATGTACAGCGCCAGGATAAGCGCGATGGCGCCAACTACACCAGGAAGAATCGCGCCGGGGCTGCTGAGTTCGCCGATGATCCCGTAAACAGCGGCCAGCATCAGAATGAGCATAACCTCAGGGCGCCACAGCAATTGAAACACGCGCTCGCGGGCCAGCATCGGGAGTTCGACCACCGAAGCGCCCGCGGTTTTCAGGGTTTGGCCGTTCACCTCCCGGCCATCGATTTGCCGGAGGAGGTCGGGTACGTCCTTGGCGATAATATCGATCACGTTGAGGTCCAGGGCCTTCTCGGCGGTGGTGGACTCACTCTTGACGACCGAAGACTTGGCCCACTCGACGTTGCGGCCGCGCTTTTGCGCGATGGACTCGATGTAGCTGCTGCCGTAGCTCTCAAGTTTTTGCTTCATCACGTCGTCGGTCTTTTCTTCGCCGCCCGCGCCCATCGAGACGGGATGCGCCGCGCCGATGGTCGTGTTGGGAGCCATGGCGGCGATATCGGCGGCCAGGGTAATAAAGCAACCGGCACTGGCCGCGGTGGCGCCGGAGGGCGCAACATAAACAACTATCGGTACATCCGAGGCATAAAGCCTCTGAACGATTTCTTTTGTGGATTCGAGCAACCCCCCGGGAGTGTCCAACTGAATGACGATATAGGCGTATTTACGCGCGCTCGCCAAGTCGATCGCCCGGCCAATATAGCTCGCCGTAGCCGGCCCTATAGCTCCGTTAACCTTTATCAGGCCGACCTCACCTGCCAACAGCCCAGGAACGAGCGGGCCCGCCAGCAGGGCCAAAAGAATGGGTAACAAACGCCGCATATCACCCTCGCTGCAATTCAATGTACCAGAGGGTCTAAAGCGCGCAACCCGGAAGATTAAGACCAAAGTCGCAAGTCTCAAGTCTAACGGTTGAATGCGGCAGGGATCTCGGGAGAATTGAACCTCGCAAGTCGCCGCTTCGCAACTTGTCAGTTGTCTACCTTTCAGGGGCTGACTAATCTGCGACCCGGGACCTGCAAAATGCAGCGGTCCCAAAATGACGCCGACGTTGTTAATTGTCGATGACGAGAAAACCCAGCGTGAAGGCCTGCGGGCGGCGCTGGAGGAGCATTACGACGTGTACCTGGCGGAGGACGCCAAGGCCGCAATGGACTTGCTCGAAAAGGAGCATTTCGACGTTTTGTTGACGGATTTCCGCCTGCCTTCCGAAGACGGCATGAAACTCATCGCGCGGGCCAAGTCTCTCTCCCGGCCCCCCATTTGCATCCTCATGACCGCTTACGGCTCGGAGGAACTGGCGGTCGAAGCCATGAAGCGCGGCGCGGATGACTACATCGCCAAGGCACGCCTGCAGATCGATGAGTTGGAAATGCGCATCGCCCGCGCCCTGCGCCAGCAGAATCTCGAGACCGAGAACGTTACCCTGCGGCAGCAGTTGGATTCGAAATTCCAAATGGACCATGTAGTCGGGGAATCGCCCGCGATGCGAGAAGTGCTTGAGGTCGTGCGGCAGGTGGCGCCGACGCGGGCCACCGTGCTGTTGCAGGGTGAAAGCGGCACCGGGAAGGAGCTGATCGCCAAGCTGATTCATCAGCTCAGCCCGCGTGCCAAGCAACCGATGGTGACGGTGCATTGCGGGGCGCTCACGGCGACGTTGCTGGAGAGCGAACTGTTTGGGCACGAGAAAGGCGCGTTCACGGGCGCGTTCGAGCGGCGCATCGGGCGTTTCGAGCAGGCCCAGGGCGGCACGCTGTTCCTGGACGAGATCGGCGAGATCGACGCTTCAACTCAAATCAAGCTGTTGCGATTCCTGGGGGAGCGCACGTTCGAACGGGTCGGGTCGAACAAAACACTGACCGCCGATGTGCGCCTGGTCGCCGCGACGAACAAGAACCTCGAGGAGCAGGTCAAGGCGGGCTCATTCCGGGAGGATTTGTTTTTCCGCCTGCGGGTGGTCGAAATACTTTTGCCGCCTTTGCGGGAGCGAACCGAGGATATCTTGGTGCTGGCGCAGGCCTTCCTGACGGAATTTGCCGCCGAAAACGAAAAGAAAGTCGCCGGTTTCACCAACGAAGTCCGGGAGACCTTACTCCGCTACTCGTGGCCCGGCAACGTTCGTGAGCTGCGGACGTCGATCGAGCACGCTGTGGTACTTTGCCGCGGTGACAGGCTCGTGTTGAGCGATCTGCCGCCAGCCGTGCGCAATGGTCCTGCAGCGGCCCCTGCTGCGAGACCAGCGCGCGTCCTGAATAACCTGACCCTCAAGTCAGCCGAGAAGGAGTTAATCGTGCGAGCCTTGAAAGAAACGGACGGCAACCGAACCCTGGCTGCGAAGAAGCTGGGGATGAGCCGCCGCACCTTCCACCGCAGGCTACACGACCACCACCTCGACGCGGCGTAGAGTATGTACCTTTTGCAGACCCTGATCCACCGGCTCGAAGTCGGCGGCGGCCTGCGTTATTTGCGCATCGCTCTGGCGGGATTGGCCTTGGTGCTGCTAATCGCTGCCTACAACTGGCGCTCGTACAAGAACCTGTCCACCCAGGAGGGGATGGATGCCGCCCAATTGGCTCGCAACCTCTCCCAGGGCAAGGGCTACACGACCTCGTTCGTGAGGCCCTTCAGCATCTATCTCCTCAAGAAAAAGGCACAGCGTGCTCAGCCTAATGCTTCATTGGAGTTTGTGACGGGCACCGGCCGAATGGAACGGCATCCGGACCTGGCGAACCCGCCCGTTTACCCGCTGGCCTTGGCGGGCTTGATGAAACTGCTGCCGTTCGATTTCACCATTCGAAATCACCCCTCCCGTCTCTGGACGCTCAACGGCCAATGGGCCAGACACCAGCCCGATTTTCTCATCGCACTTTTCAATCAATTCCTCTTCCTGGGAGTGGTAGCGCTGGCGTTCCTGCTCGCGCGGCGGCTGTTCGACGAGGCGGTGGCGTGGGTTTCAGGGTTGCTGCTTCTCGGGACGGAATTGTTCTGGCGGTTCAGCGTGTCGGGGCTCTCGACGCCGTTGCTACTACTGATTTTCATGGGCCTGGCTTGGTGCCTGGTTCTGTTGGAGCAGGAGACGCGCGAGCCCCGGCGGCGACGAGGACGTCTGCTGGCGCTGGCGGGCTTGACCGGCTTCCTGGTTGGGTTGGGCGGCCTGACGCGATACTCGGTCGCCTGGCTGATCATTCCTGTGACTGCTTTTGTCGTAGCCGTGTCCGGGCGCCAGCGGTTCGTCGCGGGATTGCTGACCGTAGGGCTGTTCGCCGCAGTCCTTACGCCCTGGGTAATCCGGAATTACTCGGTTAGCGGCGAGCCGTTCGGCACGGCGACCTATGCAGTGCTGGAGACGACCTATCTTTTCCCCGAACACAACCTCGAACGCTCCTTGGAACCGGAACTTGGTCACCGACCTTTGGCGGGAGTCCGGACAAAGGGGCTCGGCAACCTGCGCGACATAGTCGCTACCGACCTGCCGAAGCTGGGCGGCACCTGGGTTTCCGGCTTCTTTTTGGTGGGACTGCTGCTGGGGTTGCAGCGTCCAGCGGTGAGGCGGTTGCGGTATTTTCTGGTGGGCAGCCTGGCTGTGCTGGTAGTGGTCCAGGCCTTCGGCCGGACCCAACTGTCTGAAGACTCGCCCGAGGTCAATTCGGAGAACCTGCTGGTGCTGGTAGCCCCGCTGGTGATTGTTTATGGCGTCAGCTTGTTTTTTACCCTGCTTGAGCAGGTTAAGCTGCCGTTCCCCAAACTCCGTTATGCCGTCATCGGACTTTTCGGCGCCGTTGCTTGCCTGCCTCTCCTGCTCAAGTTCCTACCCCCGAGGTCCAGCCCTCTGGCTTTTCCGCCCTATTACCCGCCCCTGATCCGGGCGACCTGCGAATGGAACCGGGAAGACGAACTGGTCATGAGCGACGTTCCATGGGCCGTCGCCTGGTACGGCCAGTCTCAAAGCGTCTGGCTGACCCTTAACACCCAATCGGATTTCTTCGGCATCAACGATTACCAAAAGCCCATTCGCGCTCTCTACCTTACTCAGGTTACGCTTGACGCCCGCTTTTTGTCGCAATGGGTGAAGTCCGGCGACAGGAATTGGGGAAAATTCATACTCGACTGCTTGTTCAGGCGGAGCGAAAAGCGAGCGGGTCCGCCCGACGGCTTTCCCCTCCCGTATTGGCAGCAGCACGGCCTCTGGCCCGACCAGTTTCTTTTAACCTTCCGCGAAAAGCCGCTCAAGGAGCCCTGAACCCGAGTGCTGGCGGCTAAGGCTCGCGAGATAGGGCCGGTTGTCCTCAACCCGCCACGAAAACGAAGCGCTTCTCGGCTCTAGGCGCGTTGAGGACAACGCTCCCTGCCTGGTGCGCGACGTCACGCATTAGCGGTTACTTTTTCAAAAAACACAGCTACTGATTTTATCGTATGTCAAAAAAAGTTTATCAAATAGCAATTCCCGCGCAGCCGGTTTAGCCCGTTCGAGTAGGCTGAAGCGGGCTTTGAAGAGATCTTCTGCACGGCAACCATCGGTGCAGACCAACGCAAAGCCCGAGACGCCTATGATTGGGACGCTTTTGATCAAAAAATCGAATCGGCTGCCGAAAATCCTGGAGCACGCCAGCGGCGACAAGCGCTTCAAGATCCTCGAAGCGCACATGAAGAAGCACCAGTTCAAGCAGGACGCGCTCATAGAAGTGCTGCACAAAGCGCAGGAGCTCTTCGGCTATCTCGAGGACGACCTGCTGCTGTTTATCGCCTACAAACTGAAGCTCCCGGCCAGCCGTGTCTATGGCGTCGCGACCTTTTACCATTTCTTTACCCTCAAACCCAAAGGCCGGCACACCTGCGTCGTCTGCATGGGCACTGCCTGCTACGTGAGAGGCGCGGATAAAGTCCTCGCGGCCGTCGAGGCGAAAGCGCGGGTCAAGGCCGGGGAGACGACGCCCGACGACCAACTTTCGCTCCTGACCGCCCGGTGCATTGGCGCCTGCGGGATCGCCCCTGCGGTGGTCTATGATGGCACGGTAACGCCCCGGCAGACACCCGAAACAGCTCTCGAACACGTGAAAGGATGGCTTGACCATGGACATTGAGGCTCTGATTGAGATCGCCGAGAAGGAGCGCGCTTCGCGCAAGAAGTACACCGTGCGATGCTGCATGGCTGCCGGGTGCATGTCCTCGAACTCCCAAGGCGTCAAGGAAGCTCTCGAGCAGGCCGTCAAAGAGACGGGGTTGGAAGAACTGGTGGAAGTGCGGGGCGTCGGCTGCATGAAATTGTGCTGCCAGGGACCCCTGGTGCAGTTCGACTCAGCTGACTCTACCTCCTGCGTGAAAGTACACGCCAACGGCCAAGGCCCGCTCTACCAGCGAGTGACAGCCGCCGACGCCGCTTCGCTGGTCGCGACGCTTAAGGGTGGCAAGACCAGTGTTCAGGCCGGCGACCCGAAATTGCCTTTCTTCACCCAACAGCTCTCGATCGTGCTCGCCAACAGCGGTTACGTGGACCCGGAGCGGATTCAGTCCTACATCGCCGCCGATGGTTACCACGCCTTGCACGATGTCCTGCGGGAGAGGACCCCCAAAGAGGTGGTCGAGACTCTGATCAAGAGCGGCCTCCGCGGACGCGGCGGCGCGGGCTACCCGACCGGTCTCAAATGGGCGACTGTTGCCAAAACCGCCAGTCAGCAAAAATATGTGATCTGCAACGCCGACGAAGGCGACCCCGGTGCCTTCATGGACCGCAGTGTGCTGGAGAGCGATCCACACAGCGTTCTCGAGGGCATGGCCGTTGCTGCTTACGCGGTCGGCGCCAACCAGGGTTTTATTTACGTTCGCGCCGAGTACCCGCTGGCGATCGCCCGGCTCCAAACCGCCATCAAGCAAGCCAAGCAATGCGGCCTCCTCGGCAGCGGAATTTTCGAATCGCCTTTCAATTTCAATATCGATTTGCGCATCGGCGCCGGCGCCTTCGTCTGCGGCGAAGAAACTGCGCTGATGGCCTCCGTCGAGGGCAAGCGCGGGACGCCGCGCCCGCGCCCACCGTTCCCGGCCGAAAGCGGTTTGTACAATTCTCCGACGCTGATCAACAACGTTGAAACCTTTGCTAACGTGCCGCCGATTATCCGCAAGGGCGCAGATTGGTTTGCCAGCATAGGCACGGAGAAGAGCAAGGGGACGAAGGTGTTTGCGTTGGCAGGAAAGATTACCAACACGGGGCTGATCGAAGTGCCGATGGGCACGCTCTTGCGCAAGATTGTCGAACAAATGGGCGGGGGCGCTCCGGACGGCGGCAGGATCAAGGCTGTGCAGACTGGTGGCCCTTCGGGCGGCTGCATACCGGCGGAAGCCCTCGACACGCCCGTCGATTACGATTCCTTGACCAAGCTCGGATCGATCATGGGCTCAGGCGGAATGATCGTCATGGACGAAACCACGAGAATGGTCGATGTCGCGCGCTTTTTCATGGAATTCTGCATGGACGAATCCTGCGGCAAATGCGTTCCGTGCCGCGCCGGCACCGCGCAGATGCACCATTTGCTGACGAAGCTCCTCGCGCGCCAGGCCACCGCTCGCGACCTGGCAAAACTCGAGGAGCTTTGCGACATGGTTCGCAACACCAGTCTCTGCGGCCTCGGCCAGACCGCGCCCAACCCAGTCCTCAGCACCTTGCGATTCTTCCGCAAAGAATACACCGAGCTGTTGAAGGAAGATGTGTTCGGTCCCAACGGACATGGCGGGCTCGAACCGGCGGAGGCCGGCGCCTCGAAGTAACTATGCGTCTCACCAGTCCCGAACGTTCCATCTATGGCAGCAAAAACTTTAACAATCGACGGCAAACAGGTCAGCGCGGAGGAAAACGCAACAATCCTGGAAGCGGCGACCGAGGCGGGCATTATTATCCCGACCCTCTGCCACCTGGACGGAGTGTATGATGTCGGCGCCTGCCGACTGTGCCTGGTGCAAGTGGCGGGAATCGCTAAACTGCTGCCGGCGTGCACTACCAAAGTCAGCGAGGGCATGGAGATTACGACCGATAGCGAGCGGCTCCGCAAATATCGCCGGATGACCCTCGAACTGCTGTTCGCCGAGCGAAATCACACCTGCGCCGTCTGCGTCGCCAACGGCCATTGCGAACTCCAGAGCCTAGGCTTCGGCCAGGGCATGGACCACGTCCGCTATGAATACTGCTTTCCGAAATGGGAGGTCGATAACACCCACCCGCTGTTCGGGATGGATCATAACCGCTGCATTTTGTGCACCCGCTGCGTCCGGGTGTGCTGGCACATCGAAGGGGCGGGCACCAAGAACGTTTCCGGCCGCGGCGCTCGGGCGCGGATCATTTCCGACCTCAACCAGCCGTGGGGCTCCTCCGATACCTGCACCAAGTGCGGCAAATGTGTCATGTCCTGCCCCACCGGCGCGTTGTTCTACAAAGGCGCGACGACCTCCGAAATGGAGCGCGACCGCACCAAACTCGAATTCATCGTCACCGCACGGGAGAAAAAACAATGGATCGCTTAAGAGTTGCAACTGTCTGGCTCGGCGGCTGTTCGGGCTGCCACATGTCCTTTCTCGACCTGGATGAATTCCTGATCGAGTTGGCCGGGAAGATCGATCTCGTCTATAGCCCCGTCGTGGACGTGAAGGAATACCCGGCGAACGTCGATGTCTGCCTCGTCGAGGGCGCCGTCTGCAACGAGGACAACCTGGAAATGCTGCACAAAATCCGGCAACGGACCAAACTTGTAGTCTCTTTCGGCGATTGCGCGGTGACCGGGAACGTGCCGGCGCTCCGTAACCAGCTTGGGCCGGCCAATGCCGAGAATGTGCTCCAGCGCGCCTATATCGAGGGCGCCCAGTCCAATCCTACGGTGCCGCGCGAGCCGGGCATCGTTCCGGCGCTGCTCGAACAGGTGCGCCCATTGCACGAGGTGGTGCATGTTGATTATTACCTGCCCGGCTGCCCGCCTCCGGCCGACCGCATCAAGGCCCTCATGACCCAGGTGCTCAGCGGCCAGGAACCAAAACTGGAAGGGGCGCAACTGAAGTTTGGATGAAGGTTTATTAACTTAACCAGGAACGTTCATGTCGAAGCGCATCGTAATTGACCCGGTGACCCGCATCGAAGGCCACGCCAAAATCAGCATTTTCATCGACGACGCCGGGAACGTTTCCGACGCCGAGTTCCACGTGGTCGAATTCCGCGGCTTCGAAAAATTCTGCGAAGGCCGCCCTTATTCGGAAATGCCCGGCATCACCCCGCGGATTTGCGGCATTTGTCCCGTCAGCCATTTACTGGCTTCGGCCAAAGCCGGCGACGCCATTATGGCGGTCAGTATCCCTCCCGCGGCCGATAAGCTTCGGCGGTTGATGAACCTCGGCCAGATTATCCAGAGCCACGCGTTGAGCTTCTTTCACCTGAGTGCGCCCGATTTCCTCATGGGCTGGGATACGCCGCAGGACAAGCGCAATGTGTTCGGGCTAATCGCCTCGAACACGGACCTTGCCCGCGCGGGCATCCGGCTGCGCCAATTCGGCCAGGAGATCATCGAGATCCTCGGCGGCAAAAAAATTCATCCGGCATGGGCGGTCCCTGGCGGTGTGCGCAGCCCGTTGACCGAGGAAGGCCGCGCCCGCATCCGCGCCTGGCTTCCCGAAGCCTACGCGACCACCAAAATCGCGTTCGACCTCTTCCGGAAGACGCTCGATTCGCACAACAAGGAAATCCAGATCTTCGGCAACTTCCAATCCCTGTTCATGGGGCTGGTGGACCCGGAGGGCGGCTGGGAGCACCACGGCGGCAAGCTGCGCTTCACCGACAGCAGCGGCAGCGTAATTGCCGACCAGCTCGACCCGCAGAAATACTATGAATACATCAGCGAAGCCGTGCAGCCGACCTCTTACCTCAAATCGCCCTATTACACGCCGCTCGGTTTCCCGGAAGGTATGTACCGGGTCGGACCGCTCGCCCGACTCAATGTCGCTGAGCAGATGGGCACGCCGAAGGCCGATGCCGAGCTGAAAAAATTCAAAAAGTTCGGCCGGGGCGCCGTCACCTCCTCTTTCCTCTATCACTACGCTCGATTGATCGAAATCCTGACCTCCATCGAGCGGGTGGAGGCCTGCATGGACGACGCGGAGTTGTTGAGCGAAGACCTGCGGGCCGACGCGGGTATCAACAGCCTCCGAGGCGTGGGCGTTAGTGAAGCGCCCCGCGGCACCCTGTTCCATGATTACACCGTGGACCGCGACGGCCTGCTCAAGAAGGTCAATCTCATCGTTGCCACCGGCCAGAACAACCTGGCGATGAACCGCACCGTGGCCCAGATCGCCCGCCACTACGTGCGCGGCACCGACATCCCCGAGCCGATGCTCAACCGTATCGAGCACGGCATTCGCTGCTACGACCCGTGCCTGAGCTGCTCGACCCACGCGGTAGGCCAGATGCCGCTGCACATCCAACTGATCGCTCCCGATGGCCGGGTGTTGAAGGAAATCGCGCGGGGTTAGGCCGGCGTCCGGTTGCAGTCCAAACTCCAAAGTGCACGGTCCAACGTCCGCAGTCCGCGGCTTATCGTCCACAGACCCCCTTCTCATCTCGCCGCAGCCTTGATTTGGCTCAGATAATTTTGGGCAACCGAATCCTGGGGGTTAATCTGTAGCGCGGCCGCGAAATGGCGCTCAGCTCCGGCCAAATCGTTTCGTTTCAAACAAACAAGGCCAAGGTTGCCCTGCGCTTCATAATCGTCCGGATTCAGCCGGACAACGTTCTGGAACGCCGCTTCGGCTTCCCCCACCCGGTTCAAGCGCAGATAGAGGACGCCGAGCTCGTAGTACGCTCGGTCATAACTGGGGTCGGCGCGGATCGCTGCATTGAAATGTTCGAGCGCCTGCGGAAGCTGGCCGAGATAATTCCGGGCGCGGCCGGCGCGCGTGTGCGCCTCGGCGTCGTTGGGATTCTCTTTCAGGATGGTTTCGTTGTAATCGAGCGTTCGCTGGACCAGGTGCCCGTAAAAATCCTGCCCCAGCACCTTTAGTTCGCTCACATTTCTTGGCAACACCTGGAACCACAGTTCCCCCATTTCATCGGTGGTTTGCAGGCCGTATTTCACCCGTTTAGGCGGGTGATTGGGGTTTCGCGGATTGTCCGCGGAATTGTCGTAAGTGAAATGCATGGCGAGCCGCGTTCCTTTCGGCAACGAAACCGGCTCCTTATATTGGTAATCGCCCTGCCAATTGAAATCCCAGTCTTTGATCAGGATGAGGTCCTGACTCCTCCCGTCTGGAAAACCAGCGGTGCCCTGGAGCCGCTTGCCCAAATAATGCGCGTGCGGGCTGATGCCAACCAGGAGCACATCGACCGGGAGAACGTAACTGTCCTCGATCGCATAATCTTTCCGGCCGGCCGGGATATCAATCAGCAGCGGGTTTAGATTGAGCCGGTACGTCGTGTTCGTGGGCCATCGGTCAGTGAAGTAGAAGGCGATCGTGGGTTGGACGAGTTCGGGCTTGCCGCTCGGGTGCATGTGCAACTGAAGCACCAAATCGGTATTCGTTTCCAGAACCCAGGCCAGGCCGTCAGGTGCGAAATGCGGCACCTTGCCCGGTTGCCAGCCGAGGAATTTCCCGCCGGGCATGGTGGCCGTCTCGGGCAGCAGCATGCCGCCCAAACCCGCCGAGCCCCCCTTTTCCGCCAACCGTCGCGAATAGCGGCTGGTGTCCACTTCGATAAAGGCATGGTGGACGACAGTCCGGTTGCCCGGGTCGAAATCGACTCCGCGCACGAGCTTTCGGGCGGACACGGGGATGGGGAAGACGAAGTTCCGATACACGTCTTTGCCCTCGGCCGGCAGTTGAAAGGCCGTGGGCATTTTGACCACTAGATCCGGTTCTCCCAGTTGCCAACCCGAGGTCCATTTCGGCAGCGCCGGCAGGTCTCCGGGCGCGCCCTCCACCACTCCAGCCGCCACCCAACGAGTCAGTGTATCGATCTGCTCCCTGGTCAAACTCCGATCGTCAGCGAAGTCACCGTGACCTGGCTCCGGCAACCACGGCGGCATGTAGCGCTTTTCCACCACCTCCGCGATCTGTTTGGCGCGCTTTCGGAAGTCCTCGTACTTAAGCAAGCTGAAGGGACCCGGCTGGCCCGGGCGATGGCAACCGGCGCAGTGTCCGAAAACGATGGGGGCGACGTCTTTGTTAAAAGTGACCGGTGGCTTTCCGTCCGGTGCTGACGACGCCGGCGCGGCTTCGGCGCCCGCCAGGAATGGAACGCATGCCATCAACCACGACGCGAGCGCTGCCCAACACCAGGCATCAAGACTTATCTTTCCCCTCATTACAAACCGGAGATGTAGCATCCGACCGCAACGGTTTCGGCGTTCGTTACGGGCTTGCCGGCGACCAACTGGGCCAGCGTCACGTCGAGGTCGTGCTCAGTGGCCTCGCTTCTTTGCTTGCCGAGGTCCACGTATTGGTCGTCGATGCGCCCGCGATAGACCATTTCGCCGCCCGGAAGAAATACCGTTGCCTCGGGAGTCACCCGCACACCCGTCTTCTGAACCAACCGATGTCGTGGGTCGCGCAACACCGGCAAAGACAAGCCGTATTCCCGGTCGTGCGCCTGGATCTCGGCCACCGAAGTGGTGTCGTTCGGGTACACCAGCCAGAAAGCCACACCCAAAGCGCGGAACTTCTTGTAGAGTCGTTGGATTTCCGGAGCGTAATGATTCGAAATCGGGCAATCCGTGCGCACAAAAATCAGAGTTACGGCTTTCGCGCGCGGCTCGTTAAGCGGATTCACGGGCCGGCCATTGAGATCCAATCCCTCCAGTCGTTCAGCGCCGGTGCTCGGCCTGCTGGCTTCGCCTCGAGTTTGCTGCCGTGCCAGGTGAGACGAGCTGCATCCAACCAAAAACGTCACAACGCCGGCAAATGCCAGCCAGCCGGATGGCGCGAACCCGAATTTCAGCATCATGAGACGAAGCTACTTTACTCTACGCCTGGCTCCGGTCAATGAACCCAATAGCCGCGGCTGAATCCCTGGCGCACAAAGCGTAACGGGACGGCAGCCATATCCGCGGCAGAAAGCGATTGCCGAGACGCGATGACCACCGGGCGGCACACCGCAACTGAGACTTGAGCCCCCCCAATTTATAGCTTTATCCGGTTTGAACCGGTTTGAACCGACTCTGTCCGGGTTGAGGCGCGATCCAGTGGCAGGTGGGTCTTGGCAACCCATCAACGCGTCCACCCGGGTTCCGACGGCTAAGGCGAGCGCGGGGGAGCACGGCACGGAAGGGAACAAGGCAAGAGAATGCAGTAGTGGGGTGGCGGAGGTTTTCGTGCTGGTTCGGTTTTTCATATTTAGAAGAGTGCTGTCACTATATATAGGGCCACAAAACGTGTTACGGGAACGAGAGGCGGGGCGCGGGGCGCCGGACACGGGGCCAGCAAAGGCGGACCCCGAAGGGAGGGGTTTCAGGTCAGTTGGGTGTTTCATAATTACAATTACCCCGGGGGAATGGTGAGCCTTCCAAGGAATTCCCCAGGGTGGGCCCTTGGCCTATTGGCCCAATCGGTGCTCAAGAGGAGCCATGCGGTTGGTTCTGGCCGGGTTGACGGCGATGTTGGCATGGGGAAGTTTCGGCGCGGCGGTACCAGCTGTACAGACGGTGTTTGTGATTGTGATGGAGAACCACAATTGGTCGGAAATCAAAGGATCCACTAACGCGCCGTACGTAAATGGTACACTGCTGTCGATGGCTTCCTCCTGCGCGCAATATTATAACCCACCCGGATTGCACCCCAGTGAACCGAATTATTTATGGATGGAGGCGGGGACCAATTTCGGCATCCTGAACGACTTAAATCCCTCAGTGAATCACCAGTCGAGCACGAACCACCTGGTTACTTTGCTCCAGAACGCGGGAGTTTCCTGGAGAGCTTACCAGGAAGACATCAGCGGCGCCTGTGTCCCGCTAACCGCCACCAACGGTTATGCGCCCAAGCATAACCCTTTTGTTTTTTTCGACGACGTGACCGGGACCAACAACCCGAACTGCGCGTATGGTATTGCCCACATCCGGCCGTATAGCGAGCTGGCTTACGACCTTACCAACGGTACGGTGGCTCAGTACAATTTCATCACGCCCACTCTTTGCCACGACATGCACGATACGTGCGCGCCGCTGGGCAATGCCATCCGGCAGGGAGACACCTGGCTGGCGCACGAGGCGCCTAAAATCCTGGCCTCACCCGCCTACCAAAATAGCGGGGCGCTGTTCATCACCTGGGACGAAGGCGAAGGCAGTGACGGCCCGATCGGGATGCTCTTGCTCTCGCCGCTGGCCAAAGGTGGAGGGTACTGCAGCACGAATCGTTACACCCACAGCTCCCTGCTGCGCACGATTCAGGAAATCTTCGGCGTCGCTCCGCTCCTGGGTGATGCCGCGAACGCAACCAGCCTGGTCGATTTGTTCAGGTGCACAGGGCTCAACGCTATGGAGAAGCTGTCGGACGGCTGTTTCCGGCTCGCCGCAACCGGGTTGGTTCCGGGCACAACCAATGTCGTCGAGGCTTCTTCCGATTTTGTCCATTGGACCGCGGTCGGGACGAACTTCACCAGTGGCGGTTCGTTTACGTTCGTGGACTTCTCCTCGACCAACCTTGCCGCCAGGTTTTATCGCGTCGTGCAGAGGCCTTAATGATCGAACCAACCGAATGAACGGCGGTTGGTGAGGTAGAGGGTGCCGAGAATACGCATGCTGACAGTCAGCAGATAGATGCTGGCGAGGCTCCAGAAAGCCCTGATCCCAAAACCGATTAATAGTTCGGACATGTCGCGGGTCGCGTACCCCTGTGCTTTGATACCGACCATGAGGAAGTCGCCCAGTTGCCGCACGCCAAAAACGCTGAGGACCACCAGCGCCGTGACGAGGTACTGGCCTGGGACCTTGAAAATGGCGGGCATCACTACCAGCGGGTTGGCGGCGAAGACCGAGTCTTTCATAGCCACCGCCAGGAAGGCCATGGGGAAATACAGGCAGCCCAGGGCGGTGGTGGCGATGATCGCGCTCATCGGAATGGTGTCCATGTCAAAGAATAGCTTTAAAACGCCCAGGGTAATTGGGGGTCCAAAGCAGAGGATCGTCACCACGGCCATACGGAAGAAGCCACCGAAAATATCATCCATGCCCGGCAGGTCGGGCATCTGTTCGTCCTCGGCTGCGGTCGAGTGGATGATATTTTGCATGTAGGAGTACAAATAACCGCCGGCCACTATCGCGGAGAATAACCCCAGCAACCCGCGGCTGAGCAATTGCAGTCCGGCGAAAAGGAATGTGCTGACGATGAGCACCAGGAGGCCGCTGCCGCGGAAGGGATAAGCGAATGCGCCGGGGAGCCGGGCAAAGAAGCCTTTCTCGGTAACAGGCGCCGCCTGGACCTGCGCCGCCGTGCATTCGGCGCCGCAATGCCGGCAAAACCTGTGCTGCACACCTCCCACAATCCGCGAATTGACACAGAGGTCGCAGAAAAAGTTGCGGCAATGGCCGCAAAAGAACCGGCCGGCAATTTTGGGGTGATGCTTGCACTTGCCCGCAAGCAGCGGCTGGGTGGAGCTGGTGTCGCTTTCCGCGGAAATGGGCGGTGGGAGCGGCACAGGCGCCGCCAAGCCGGTCGGTGGCGGGGGAGCGGCGACTGACAAACGGGGCGCAAGTGGCGGCGGGGCGAGGCCCACACGAGGCGGTGGCGGCATGGCTATGGCGTCCGGAGCGTCGGAGTAGAACATCAGCGGGACGCCGCCCAAGTGGAGCGTTTGGCCGGTCTGCAACTGGGCTTCCTGCACCGGGGCGCGATTGATGAACGTGCCGTTGGTCGAGCCGAGGTCCTTGATCACCGTCCCCTGGTCGCTGACGTGGATTTGGCAATGGGAGCCGGAAACCGACCCGTCCGGAATTTTAAAATCGTTGTGAGCGCCGCGCCCGATGGAGTTGGCGCCGGGCTTAAGTTCAATTTCCCACGCTGTCGGAGACCCTGGATTGACGACCAGCCGTGCCATAAAGTTCGCGTGTACTTAGCCGTTCCTGGGCGCATTCTTTACCGCAAATCCAGGGAGGATGTCCACACAAATTTTCGGCAGGGAAAAGGAGCGGGCGGACGACAGATTTCTTCAAGCGCGGCAAAGAAGAATTTCGTCCTGCGCCCAAAAGGAGCTTCGTCAGCCCTCTTTGGCGGTAATTTTAATTTTGGTCGGGATCAGGAGCGAGGGCCGCGAGCGAGCTCGACGAATCTTGAGCGGGAGCGGGGTCGAACCCCGGATGAACACCGGGTGACCCAGCGCAACGGAGCCGCTACGAAGAGCAAGAGAAGATAACCCCGGAATACGGGGAATACGCGGAAAGTGGACCGGGCGGGATAAAGTATCGGGTCGCCCGAGGTGGAAAAAGGTGGAAGAAGGTGGAAGGCGGAGGTTGCGTGGGGCGGCTGCGTGCGACCAAAGCCGGGTAACGCTTCGGACAGGTTTTAACGCAAAGACGCCAAGGTGCAAAGGCGCAAAGGCGGGAATGAGCGTGAAACGTGGTCACGAAGGGGCGCCGGGGGGTGTCTCACCGCAAAATACCAGTTCGAGTCAAAATGCGGGAAGTGGTATTACGCGGTAGTAGCTGTGATTAGCGGGGATTTGGTGGTATTGGCTGGTATTCGACGCGAGGCGGCTTGGGACAAGCGCGCCCTCCCGCGCGCGGAAATTCAATTTTGGTGCCGATAGGTGCCGATAGGTGCCGCTGCGGGGACAGGCTGGCGGCAGCTATCGGGAGCTATCGGGACCACGGGTTTGCGGGAGCGGGAGCTATCGGGAGTTGGGAGGGGAAGGATAAAGGATAAATCTTATTTTCTCCGCCGGGAGGGGTGATCCAGGGGTGATCCAGGGTTGAAACGTTTCCACAGGCCGTATTTAGCGAGTGATGGCGCGTTTCAGGGGTTGCCAAAGGCTGATCCTTGAGATTGACAAGGGTGATCCATTAGGTTGACAAGGCTGATCCTTGAGAGTTGCTGAACCTGGCAAAACGGACGACGCGACTGGCGGAAGAGCGAACGTCGAGGACGGCGAGCTGATGGTGTGAGCGGCGGGGGGTAAATATGCCGTCAAAGTGTCCCAAGGCCGTGTTTACCGAGGTATTCTCATTTTCAAAGTGTCCCAGAAGTGTCCCGGAAGCTTCCCACAGTATCCTGCGTGGAATAGTCGGGAATGTGCGTTATCCGTTAGGGTGACCCGGGAGAATTTCTTTCTTCGGGCAAGGGTTGAGGATTGCAAAAGCGTAGCCAAAAGCGTAGCAAATCGCGGAAATCGCTTGTTGTCAGTGGTTTGTGAAGAGCAGAAGCGCAATAGCAAAAGTGTAGCACCTACAAAAGCGTAGCAGCAAAAGCGTAGCACCCGCAAGAACGTAGCAGGTAGTGCAAAAACGTAGCAGGGTGGTGCAAAAGCGTAGCAGCGGCCTTGCCCGCCGCTTCCGCAGCGTGCATCCTCGGGACCATGTCAGCCTACATCATCGCCAGAGTTGAGGTCACCGATTGGGCCCGCTACCGCGAATACACCAAAGAGACGCCGGCTTCGATTGCGCTTTACGGGGGCAAATTCATTGTCCGCGGCGGTGAAATTACCACCCTGGAAGGTGAAGCGGAAACCCGGCGGCTGGTAGTGATCGAATTCCCGAGCCTGGAGCAGGCGAAAACCTTTTATCACTCGCCAGAGTACAGCCGGGTAAAACTCCTCCGAGCCGACGCGGCCGTCGGCCAATTTCTGGCGGTTGAGGGGGCGTGAAACGATACGCAGGCCCGGCTGCCCTTGAAATTGTAGGAGACGAGGTAACGAGTCTCTGATCTTTTCCGCGGAAGGGCTTTCATTGACGGCCGAGCGTCCAAGAGGGAGGGGATCAGAGACTCGTTACCTCGTCTCCTACAATCGCACAGCCACTGTTGCGTTGCAGGGGTATTCACCGTAGGGCAAAATCGAGCCCTTGATGCAACGAATGTCCGAGAAGACGCTGGTCTGGCTGATTTGCCTTGGTCTGGCGCTGGCCACCCTGGGGACGTTCTGGCGCGTCACAACGTACAGTTTCCTCGACTATGACGACCAGGATTACGTGACGGAGAACCCCCAGGTGCAGGCGGGCCTGACTCTCAGGAGCTTGAGCTGGGCGCTCACGCACACGGTTAGCGGGAACTGGCACCCGCTGACCATGCTGTCGCATATGCTCGATTGCAGCCTGTTCGGGTTGAATGCCGGGATGCATCACTTGACCAACCTGCTTTTGCATACCGCGAACGTTCTGCTGTTGTTCCTGGTGCTCCGGCGCCTGACCGGCGCGGTCTGGCCCTGTGCCTTCGTCGCCGCCCTCTTCGGCTTGCACCCGCTGCATGTCGAGTCCGTTGCCTGGGTGGCAGAACGGAAGGATGTGTTGAGCGCGTTCTTCTTCATGCTCACTTTGTGGGCGTATGCGAGGTACGTCGAGCAGTCCAAAGCCCAAGGTCCAAAGTCCATGGGCCTGAGTCCGAAGCCCAAAGTCCAAAGTCTAGAGTCCACGAATCGGCGTCCGGGCGCTGAAGTTGCCGCTCCGGTAGCCGGAACGGATACTGCCAAGCCAAGCATTCAAGCGGGCGACGCGGATTTCGCGATCAAAAATCAAAAATCAAAAATCAAAAACTCCCCGACCCTGCACTACGGCCTCGCGCTAGTCTTCTTCGCGCTCGGCCTGATGAGCAAACCGATGCTGGTGACGCTCCCGTTCGTTCTGCTTCTGCTCGATTACTGGCCCCTCGGACGTTTCCGAGAGTTGTCCGTTGCCGCTGGCGGATCACCGATCATTGACCGGAGGTTACCGATCACCAATCACCTGCGAAGTCTCGGCCGGTTGGCGATAGAAAAGCTCCCCTTCTTTCTGCTGACCGTCGCCTCGAGCGTGGTAGCGCTACTGGCCCAAAAACACCAGGGGGCAATGGCCCCGCTCGGAATGTTCTCGGTGAGGGCGCGGCTGGGAAACGCGGCCGTGGCCTACCTGGTTTACCTCGAGAAGATGGTCTGGCCCACCAGGTTGGGAATTCTCTATTTGCGACCGCTGCCGGGCTGGCCGAGTTGGCAGATAATTCTCGGTCTAGTGGTGATCGCGGTCATGAGTGCGTGGGCAATGTTGGCGGTAGTCCGCGGCCGGCGCCCCTATCTGACCGTCGGATGGTTTTGGTATTTGGGCATGCTCGTGCCGGTCATTGGCCTGGTCCAGGTTGGCTCGCAAGCTTTTGCGAACCGTTATACCTACCTTCCGTTGATCGGCTGCTTCATCATTCTGGCCTGGGGCGGCGCGGAGTTGGTCCAGAGATTCAGGGTCCCGAGGAATCCAGTGTTGGGCGTCGCAATATTGATGGTTGTCGCAATCGGGGCTTTGACTTACCGCGAGGCGAACTTTTGGAGCGACTCGGAGACATTGTTCCGACGCTGTCTGGTGGTTACGAGCGACAACTACATGGCACATAATGGCTTGGCGGCCACGGCGGGCGCGCGCGGCAGGTTCGAAGAAGCCCGGGGCCACCTTGTGGAGGCGTTGAGAATCTATCCCCAGTACGCCAGCGCCCTCCAGAACATGGGCGCTCTCCTGGCCATGCATGGGGATTTTGACCAGGCCAAAACTTATCTGAGCGAAGCCGTGCGCCTTGATCCGCAAACGGCACTCGTTTACGGTAAACTGGGTTTCGTGCTGAGCTCGCGAGGCGAGAATCAACCGGCGGTTGGTTTTTATCGCGAGTTCCTTCGCTTGAAACCCGACGACGAGAAAGCCTGCAACAACCTGGCCTGGATATTGGCCACCAATCCCGACCCGACGCTCCGGAACGGTCCTGAATCGGTGCGCTGGGCCGAGCATGGTTGCGAGCTGACACACTACAAAGAAACGGTTTTTGTGGGCACCCTGGCCGCAGCATATGCAGAGGCCGGCCGGTTTCAGGAGGCGGTGGCCGCCGCCGAAAGAGCCATCGAGCTCGCCCACCTGGCCGGTCAGCGCGACCTTGAACGAAAGAACCTTCAACTGCTCGACCTGTACCGTGCCGGGAAAGCCTATCACGAGGAGAAATGAGAAATCCCCCGGCCCTCGACTGTCGACCCCCGGCGATGTAATTTAAGGAGTTGAATAAAGAAGAAATGCGTCCTCATCCGCATCGGACTCTCGCGCTCGGCGGCGTGGCAGTCGTGCTGGCTTTGGCGGCCTTGACGATGTTCTGGTGGCGGTGGGAGCGAGGCGTTCTTTACCGCGGCAAGACCGTCCCGGAGTGGAGTTCACTGATCTTTGCGCCGGAGCCGCAGGCATCAAACGCCATCGCCGCGTTGCATGCGATGGGGCCGGAAGCGATCCCGGACCTGGTGCGCCTGCTTAAGGCAGGGGATCCATTCCTGCAAAAAACAGCCCGATCGCTTTTCCGCCAACTCCCGACCCCGATGGCCTGGTTGGTTTCGCCCTACGTGAACCGCGTGCCGGCCACCTGGATTCGTCGGTCTGCTGCCCGGTCGTTAGGCGTTATCGGGCCCGCGGCAAGAGTGGCGGTGCCTGAACTGCTTCAGGCACTTCGACATCCCGACCAGGGGCTAGCCTGGGAAGCAGCCACGACTTTAGGCCGGATGGGGCGAGTCTCGTTGCCTGGTCTTCTCGAAGCGGCGTCGGCTCCGGACCCGACTACGCGCCGGGTCGCCATCTTCGCTCTTGGCCAGCTCCCGCCCGAAAACCAGGAGTCCATGGCGGCATTGGTGCGGGCGCTGCACGATCCTGAGGCCGCCATCCGCGCCTCGGCCGCGTATAGCCTCTCGACGATCGGTTTGCCGGCCATCGCCCCGCTCGTGGAAGAGCTTGGCCGCGAGAGAGGGGGCCTTCGGGAAACCGCAGGCGCTCTGGTCCTGCGTATCTATAACTTCCGGCCTGTGCCAGGGGCGGACGCCGCGATGGCCGGCAACGACCCCAATCGTGAGGCGCGGCGACTGGCTCTAGGGGCATTGGCGCAATCGGGAACGGCGGATGATCTGGTCCAGCAGGTGTTTAGTGGCGCGTTGAGGGACCCGGCGTCCGAGGTGCGATTGATTGGGCTTCAACACCTCAACCTGCAGGGCACGAATACGATGCCCGTGCTGGTCGGCCTGGTGTTGTGCTTGAAGGATGACTCGGCTGCGGTCCGGGCGTTCGCTGCCGAGGCCCTGGGCAGCATCGGTTTGGTTGCCAAACCGGCAACTGCGAGTCTGACCCGACTTTTGGAGGACGATAATGAGACGGTACGCGTCGCTGCCCGAGAGGCGTTGAATAAGCTCCAAACGCTGTAATACACGAGGTAACCAGTCTCTGATCCCCTCTCTGCCCGCCCGTAGCGGTCAAGCGACGAGGCTACCTTTGAAAAGATCAGAGAGCCCTGACGTCGTGTCGCTTAGCCATGTCGCACGGCGCGCTGAGGACAGCGCCGCCCTACCAACCGAAGGTTCAGGGGAAGGGAGACGGGCAGAAAGATCAGAGACTCGTTACCTCGTCTCCTACAATTCGCAATTCCCGAAACTTGCGCTTTCCAGTGGTGTTTTAGCTGGGTAATCGTTATATTGCAACTATGACGGATCGTGGAAAAACGGTTGCTTGGCTTACGGGCGGCCTCCTGCTGTGTCAGGGCGCGTGGGCGATAACTGACGGCCCATACGCGGGAATTGTGGCACGGAATGTTTTCGCATTGAAGCCGGCGCCAGTGGCGGTGCCCATTGAAGAAGTCAAGCCGCCGCCCTCCAAGATTACGCTTACGGGCATCACCACGATTCTGGGGAGAAAGCAGGCTCTCATGAAGACTCCCCCGCCGGCCGGAAAGCCAGGCGAGCCTCCCAAGGGCGAACAGTCGTATATCCTGGGCGAGGGAGAGCGGGAAGGAGACATCGAGGTGCTGCAGATCGACGAAAAGGCAGGCACGGTCAAAGTCAAGAACGGTGATGTCCTCGTGGTGCTGAATTTCGACAAAGACGGTCAAAAGCTGGTCAGCAGCCCTCTGCTCACAGCCCAACCCGGTGCGATACCTCCACCGGCTGTCGGCGGTCTGCGGCCCCCGGGTGTCAACCCCTATGGCCAGCCTGCCGGTGGCTCGGGGTTTAATCTGCCTACGCGGCCGCTCCGCGCGCAGCCCGGCACGGTCAATCCAAATAGCGCGGGTTACTCTCCAGGCGGTTATTCGCCTGGCGGCTTCGGCGGCGTCGCAAACCCGAGCGTCTCTGCGGGTGGCGCTGCGCTTCCGGTTTATGGCGGAGCTAATTCGGCAGCCCAAGCTCAAGCTCAAGCGCAGGCGGCGGCTCAGCAGCCGCAGATGACGCCTGAGGAGCAAATCATCCACATGGAGGCGATGCGCGAGCTCAACAAGAATAACCCCAATTTCCCGCCGCTGCCGCCAACGTCTTTGAACCCGAATCCCACCGGTACGGCTGCCAATCCGGAGCAGGGGACTACGCCCACAACCACTCCTAGCGTTCCTACGCCGCCGCGGCTGCCCGGGATGCCACAACAACTGCCGCAGTAGTCTCGTGATTCGGGATTTCTGAAAGGGGACTTCAACGCAAAGGCGCAAAGGTGCAAAGACGCAAAGGGAAAAGGGGACTGAACGACTGAGAGCGAAATGAGCAAGGCCAGGGGGAGGAATCCCCGTGTGGTCAACGGCTCTTAAAAAAAAGTTAGTCCGTTGCGTCTTTGCCTTAAATCTGTCGGTATCGGCATGGCTCGGAGCACATTTCGGACTCGATCTTCCATGACCAGGAAACTCTCTGCCATGATTGGCGCCATTCTGTGCTCTGTCCCATTAAGCTCGACCGCCGCCAAGCCGGGGGACGTGTTTTATTCGGTTACCAACCTGGTGCGTATGGAGACTAATGGTCCGGCGGTATGTTCCGTGGTTACCTACGCGCGAACTAATGTCCTGCCGAGTATGTGGGCCTCGCGACCTCCGCCTCCCGAAACCTTGCCGCTCGAGATACGGGAGCGGTTGTGGCTGCAGACCACTCAACTGGTGGCGCAAGTCTGGTACTTCACCAACAAGGAGTTCGATTATTATCTGCCGGCATCGTTCAATCATTTCATTTGGACAAACTTCGTCGCGCACACTAATGGGCGAAGCACCCTGGTGTGGAGCGAGCGGACTCGCCAGCCCGGCTGGCCAGCGGTGCCACCGGTCGTCACCTGGAATACCAACAGCCTCATGTGGGGAATGCAAGGATTAACCGCCCTGAGCCCTGGGTGGGAGAGCGAGGGCAATCCCGGCCAGGTGCCCATTACCGCCCTGACCCGGCGCCACGGCTATACTCGGGGACATTCAATGGGGCCGGACGGCATTAACACAAACCGGACGGGGATGCGCATTTGGTTCCTCACTGTGGAAAACGAGGTAGTCGAGGTGAAGGTGCTGCTTGAGCTGGTTCGAACGATGCCTGAGGCCCACCGAGACTATTCGGTCATTTTATTCGATCGGGATTTGCCTGACTCGATTTCCCCGATGCGGGTCGTGGCGGTGACCAATATGAGGGCGAGTTACGACATCCTGGCTGACGGGCCCTGTCCCCTTTTCATGACTGAACAAGGAGGAAATGTCAGCGCCCAGGTGCCGGGGTTTACGGTGGATATCTTCAAGGGCGGCGACTCGGGTTCGCCCAACATGCTGCCGCTGCCCGATGAACTCGTTTTCTATGGCGGCCGTTCCACCTCCGGCCCCAGCGCCGAAATGCAGGCTGATATGGATGAGCTGTGCCGGCGGGCGAGTCTGGATCCGCGCCGGTACCAGATGCAGTGGGTTGATCTCCCCAAGGCTCCTCGTTGGTAGGGGACGTACGGTCCTTGAGGAGATTCGTCATGTAGGAGACGAGGTAACTAGTCTCTGATCTTCTGCCCGTTTCGCACCCGAACCGGCCCACAGGCGCCCATCCGTAGAAAGGATCAGAGACTCGTTACCTCGTCTCCTACATGGTCAATTACGACGGCGCCGCAGCATCAGCGCCGCCAGGCCCAGTCCTGTGAGCGACAGGGTGGAAGGCTCAGGAACTATCCACACAAGGTTGAACGACTGCTGGGGCAGGGAAGCCGCCGAAGTCGGCGGACTCCCATTCGGATCGCCCGTCGTAAGGGAAAAGGGGATAAAGGATCCGGTCGCATAGTCATAGCCCGTTACAGCGAACACGCCCGCGTGATCAGCCAGCGCGTAGGCGAGGGCCTGCGAAGCGCTGGCGCCGGTGGTGGTCCCGCCGAGTGTAGTGTCCCATACGGTGAGGTCGATGAAAGCCGTTGCTCCGCCCGCGACGGTTGGGATCGCGACCACTCCGCCACTGAAATACCCGGCGCCCCCGCCCGTAAAGAACGGGGCCGAAGCGACTTGGGCCAGACTGGTGGAACTCGGCCCGGCAACAAGGCCCGCCTGCCAAACGGCTCCCGACAGCTTGGTGACCCCGTCTATCCAGAACACGGGAACATTCAACTGGGGAGCCCCACTGAGGTTGACGAAATTGACGGTCCCCTGAGCACAGGCACTCCCACCAATCAAAGCAGTGGCGAATATACCCGCGATGAGTTTCTTCATAGCGTTTTCCTTTTCGATACTTCCGTCTTGGTTCTGACTACTGCGATTCCAACCTGCCGCGACGGTACCCTTTGTTTATGTTCGATGTCAAGACAGAAATGTGACATAAGCTGTGCTCCTCGCCGGCACAGCTTCCTCGCGGGACGATCGCGCCTTTAGGATTTAGGAGACGGGGTAACGAGTCTGTGATCACTTCGTTTTTCCAGCCCTTCTTGACACCAGACGCCCTTGCCGCCGAAAAGATCAGAGACTCGTTACCTCGTCTCCTACATTGGTACAAAGAGAAAGCCGCCCAAACGGGCGGCTTTCTTTGCGGAAGATTGATTGGAGACTCGTTACCTCGTCTCCTGCAATATTGTTACTTGCGGCGGCGGAAGATCATCAGCGCCGCAGCGCCCAGACCCGCCAACGCGAACGTCGAGGGTTCAGGAACAACCATCGTGAAGCTCGTTAGACCCACCATGACAGCGGGCGTTGTGGGCGGACTCCCGGCCGGATTTCCGGTGACAACTGAGAACGGAGCCGAAAACCCATAAACATCCGGCTTCCCAGACGCTATCGCTTGGGTGAGTGTAGCACCCGCCGTGGTCCCACCCAGCGTGGCGTCCCAGGCCCAAACTGACAGCCAGGCTGTGGCTCCTCCGGCTATTCCGGTGAGGGTTGTTGTACCTCCGTTGAAGTACCCTGCGCCACCACCCGTCAGAAACGCAGTCGAGTTGCCTACATAAGCAAGGCTCGTCGATGTAGGGCCGGCGTACAGACCCGCCTGATAGTTTGCCCCTGCGAGTTTGACTGTGGTGTTGAGACCGTCAAAGATCGGAGCGTTCAACGCTGGCGAACCAGACACGTTAACGAAGTTAACCTGTCCTTGGGCAAAGGCAGCCAGCGTAGCAAACGATGCTAAGGTTGTTACGATGAGTTTCTTCATAGTTTTGGTTGTTGTGGTATGTTATGGCTTTACTAGATCAGTTTCGTCGTTGAGGTTTTGGTTAAGGATTGAAAGCCCGAGTCCAGGATTCCGCTGAGCCAGCAGCAATCCAGAACGACTCACCAACCGCAGGACTCAGATCCGGGCTCCAGGAACCGAAAAAGGTCGATGAAACGTAAGCGCCGCTGCGGAAGTAATAAACAGTATCACCGAAGTTCGCCGGCATTAGAAGGTTTTCCAACGTGTCGGAGACCGGTGCCTGCGAGCTCTTGATAGAGAAGCCAGCCGGGATCGGGTTCGTAAGGTTTCCCGTCAATACGTTTCCTACGAACGTGTTGGTGAAGGCGGTGCCGGCAGCGTAGAACACGCCCCCTCCTGGAAGCAGCGACATATTTGGTGACCAACTTCCGAAGTACGTTGCGCTTGAAAACGCGCCGCCTGTAAAGGCATAGACCGTGTCACCGAAACCAGCTGTCGGGAACAGGTCATTCAGAGTGTTCGTCCCATTGTCCAACGGGTTCGCAACCAAGTTGAATCCCGATTTGATGGGGACGTTGACGTAACCGACAATGTTTAGCGAGTAAACATTTTGCGCCATGGAGGCGGCAGCGCCAGCGGCAAGAGCCGCGGCACATAATAGTGCTTTTGTTCTCATTTTATTTTGTAGTTATGTGTTACCGTGTGTGAAGTCACTATCGCAAAGGGCGAGGGGGGTGTCAACGGTTTTTTAGAGATTTTTTGAACGTTTTTCAGGGCTTCACGGGCAGGGCGTTGAATTAATGTAACACATTACACATAAATAACTTGCGACTCGATTTGTCTCGTATTCGGTGGCGTGGGAAGTCCGTTGGCACGGTTTTTGGCGGAAAAACCACGTTCTCGATTGCCACTCAGGAGGTTAGCCGGCGCTATTCTCGGGGCGATTGGGGGAAACCATTTCCGGTTATTTCAGGAGACGAGGTAATGAGTCACTGAGCTTTCCCACGGAACGGCGTGCCTTGACCGTGCCGACAGGGAGGGGGAGATAAGAGACTCGTTACCTCGTCGCCTACAAAACTGCCTCGGACATCATTTGGGCAGACTGGATGAGGGGCCGGTCCCCGGCCGTTGGCTTGGAGGCGAGGGCGACGGCGCGAGGAGAGTATGCAGACCACGCGGGAATTCCGGCGATTCCAACCAGTCGGCGAGGAGGTGGAGCTCGATGGCATTAAATCCTAAACTTGAACGCCGAACGAGCGAGAGGTGGTTTGGGTCGGTGGCCGTGGTCACAGTGACGCAATTGCCGAATCTCGGCCTGGCTGCCTTGAGCATTTGCAGGCCCGTTGAGAGGGGGGGGAGTTGCGCCTTGTGCGCAATCAACCGGAAAAGCTGGCCGAGGTAAAGCCACTGCTCGAGCCGAGGCGCCGTCAGTTCCCAATCGTAGAACACCAGATTGGTACGGCTTAGAACCGATTGGAACAACTCCGGCGGAGGCGGCCGATTGGTGCCGCCAGCGGGGATTAAGCCGGCAACCATGAACCCACCACTTTTGTCAACCACGGAACGCAACTCGGGCTCGATAAATGGCGCGCCCTTCCAGACAAGACCCGTAAAGTTGGTAGCCCGCGCGAGGTTCCCCATGCCATTGGCCGCTAGCCAGGGATTTGCAGCCTGAGAGATTCTGTCGGCTGCCTTGTGCACGACATTGCTGGGATCGACTAGTGGAGCAGCCCCATACTCCAAGGCCGGCATGCCCGCCAACGCCCAGAAGAAGGCCTGGTTTGGGGTAGTGCCGAGCTGCAGGTCGTTCCACGCCTTGAAGCTTTTCAGCAGAGGTCGAATCCCGCGGATGGCGGTGAAACCGATCAGCGGGTCGTGGATCAGGTTCGTGGGGATGTTCCACGGGTCCAGGTCGAAATTCAGTGGCTGCGGGAACTCGAGTTCCGCGTGGGTGCGGACGTTCTCGCCGTCGCCGAGCACCTGAAAGTTGATAGTCGGCCAATTAGTGGATAGTTGATGGTTGAACGAAGCGAGGAAAGGCCAGACGCCGGAGAGTTTCAATAAGTCGACGTCGGCTTCGAGCCAGTGATTGGTGGGGGAAGTGGGGAAGGGATTGCCGGTGGCGGCCAGTTGAGCGTTGAAGGTTGAGATTTGAGAGTCGGTGCCTGGTGACTCGGTGAGGTCGAGCAGTGTCCAAGAGCCCGAGTTGGTGAGTGTGAGCGCGCAAGGCGTGTGGCGCAAAGTGCCGAGGGCATCGCGCAGCGTGCTCTGCGCAGCCTGCCAGGCCGCGGTGCGCTGGTCGTCGAGGCGAATCGCTAGCGCCAGTTCCGCCGGTTGATTCGTCGGCTGGTGTATTTCGAGCAGCCATTCTTCCTGCAGCAGGTCCTGCACGAGCGGGCGGAGGGTTGAGGCAGTGGCGTTGTTCGTAACCGGTGTCGAATAATTGGTGATCTCCTGATAATTCGAGAGCGCCGGGTGATAGCCGGCGAGCCAGAGGGCGAGTTTGTCGAGGGTTTGGGTCTCGAGCCTGCCGCTCTCGGGCAGGTTCCAAATGGTCATGAAATAAGCGGCATTGGTCTCGGTTGCGAGCCGCTTTTTGCCGAGCCAATGGATGCGGAGGATGGGAGACGATTCTTGATTTTTGATTTTTGATTTTTGATTAGAGGCGACCACCGGCTGCGGCTGCTCGACCGGAGTAGCTTCTTTCTTGCAGCCGGCACCCGAGGCCAGAAGCAGCGCGCAAACAAAACCAAAGCTGAACTGTTTTACGAACATGCCGCTGGTTTGTACAAAAAGACCGTTGTCGACGCAAGAAATCAGAAAACAGAAAACAGAAAAATGACCACGGATGACACGGATGGCACAGATTAGGGAACCAGCAGGAATGCAACGCCTGAAATATTTCTGGTAATCGTGGTCATCCCTGATTACGAATGGTCGGATGAAACACGAAGAACTTACTAAACAGATTATTGGCGCCGCGATGACCGTGCTGAATGGGCTCCGACCCGGGCTGGATGAAAAGTTGTACGAAAATGCACTGGTTATCGAACTTCAGGCTCAAGGTCTTGTGGTGGAACAACAACGCGAATTCCCCGTTTCCTATCGCGGTCACTTTATCGGCAAGCTGATTCCGGATCTAATCGTGGACAACAAGGTCATCGTGGACCCCAAAGTCGTTACCGCATTCACCGATACCCACGTGGCTCAGATGCTCGGCTACTTGAACATCACCGGACTGGAGGTTGCGCTGCTACTCAACTTCAAAGAGGCGAAACTCGATTGGAAGCGAGTCGTGACTGGGGAGAGGGAGCGATGAACGCCGGTTCCCTGAGGGGTTGAGACGCGCATCGCGAGGACAACAACGTCCCGAGTTCAAATCCGTGAAATCCGTGCTATCCGTGGTAAAAAGTCTCTTTCTGCAGTGCGCCCTTCTCACACAAATTTGCCGGGATTCAGAATCCCTCGCGGGTCGAGCGCTTGCTTTATCGTCCGGTGCAGCGCGCGCGCTTCTTTCGAGACGGCCATCGGCCACCAGCGCTGTTTGGCCAGGCCAATGCCGTGTTCACCCGTAATCGCGCCGCCCCAGGCCAGCACCTGCGCGAACAGCTCGTTCAGCGCCGCGTCACTGCGCTTTTTCGCGCCGGGTTGCTTGAAATCCACCATGATGTTCGTGTGAATGTTGCCGTCACCGGCGTGGCCGAAACACGCGACGTCCAGGCCGTGTTTCTTTTGCAAGCGCGCGGTGAAGGTGAACAAATCTTCGAGCCGGCCACGAGGCACGACGATGTCCTCGTTGAGCTTGGTCAGGCCGGTATCGCGCAGCGCGTAGGAAAACTCGCGGCGAATCTGCCAGACCTCCTCGCATTGAGCTGCGCCCAGGCCGGTCTGGATGAACAGCGGTTTTTGCGGCGCGATGAGTTTTTGCAGGTCGCGGATTTCGCTGCGGACCGAGCGGGCCTGGCCGTCGAGTTCGACGATCAAGTGCGCCTGGCAATGGCGGAGAGCTGCGAGATAGGGGACTTTTGATTTTTGATTTTTGATTTTTGATTGGGCCGAGATCCGTTTGAACGCCGCAGCGAGGGTGAAGGCATCTGCCAATTCAAGGGCTGCGGGGAGGAAGCCCGCGCCGAGAATCGCGTGCAGCGAGCGGACGGCGGAACGCATCGAGCTGAAGCCCACGGCCAGGCAGGCGCGATAGGGCGGCAGCGGCAGCAGTTTCAACGTGGCCTCGGTGACGACGCCGAGCAATCCCTCGGAGCCGACGAAAAGGCGGTGCAGTTCGAACCCGGTTTTGTTCTTGTGGGTGCGGCCGCCGAGCCGCACGACCGAGCCGTCTGCCAGCACAACTTCCAGGCCAAGGACATAGTCGCGGGTGACGCCATATTTAAGGCAACGCGGGCCGCCGGCATTCGTGGCGATATTGCCGCCGATGAAGGTGTCCTTCTTGCTGGCCGGGTCGGGCGGGTAAAACAAGCCGCGTTTTTCGACAGCGTCCTGAAGCTTCTGGGTGTTGGCCCCGGCCTGGACGACCGCGACAAAGTCGGCGGCATTAATCTCTTTGATGCGGTTCATCCGGGCGAGGGAGAGGACGATGCCGCCGCGCACGGGCACAGCGCCGCCGACGTAGCCGTGTCCCGAGCCGCGCGGGGTCACGGGTATGTTATGGCGGTTGGCGAAGCGGAGCAGGGTGGAAACGGACTGGGTGGTCCGAGGCAGCGCGACGGCTTCGGGCAGGTGCGAGGCGAACCATTTATCGCCGGCGTGCTCGGCGAGGACAGCAGGGTCAAGAGTAAGGTCACCGGCGGGCAAGAGCCGAGCCAGGCGGGAAAGCAAACCTCGGATGTTCAACATTGAACTAACTTTTAACGCAAAGGCGCAAAGGAGCAAAGGCGCAAAGCAGCCAGACAATTGGTCCTCCTCTTTTCCGGGGCTTCTCCGCGGTCATTCAGTCTTTTTCATTCCTTTGCGTCTTTGCCTCTTTGCGCCTTTGCGTTAAACCCGCTTGGCATGGATGCGCTTAAAGGCCGTTGACCACACGGTGAATTCCGTCCCGGACGTACTTTTCCCCGAAGTTGATGACGAGCCCGAGTTTCAGTTTCGTCAGCCGCAGGTAGGTGAGCATCTGCGCCTCAAAAATCGGGTTCCATTCGGTCACGGCCTTGTTGTCGACTAATACCAGGCTATTGAGCTTCAAATCCAAGCGCAACGGGACGCCGAGCCGCTTGCCCTTGTAAAAGATGGGCACCTGAAGCTGACGCTCCACTTTTAGTCCGTTACGGGTCAGCTCTTCGACCATGGACTCTTCGTAAACCCCTTCGAGAAGGCCCGGCCCACCCAGCTCACGGTGAACCTCGATCGCAGCTTCCAAGATAACCTTGCTGATTTCGTTCTCTGTCATTTCGTTCTCCTTCTGGCACTCTTTTCACTTTAATTGAGTTTTAACGCAAAGGCGTCATGAACTTAACGCACGGACGCAAAGGAGCAGTAGTATCTCCTGGCGAATTCAATTGCGTGTGTAGTGCCGGCAGTTCAGTCCCCTCGGGTCCTTTGCGCCTTTGCACCTTTGCGCCTTTGCGTTGAATTCCCGTCCCCCTTTGCCTCTTTGCGTTAAGTGCCTAGCGTTGCCGTGGTGGATTTTAAGTCCGCAAATACTATGACGCCCGCGCCGGTTTGGTGCAGGGCCTGGACCTGCGCATCGACTTGCTGGCCGACGCAAGCCTGACCCTGGTTGACCACCACCATCGTACCGTCGGGCAGGTAGCCGACGCCCTGGCCTTTCTCCTTGCCTTCACGCACAATCCGCAACGAAAGCACTTCCCCCGGCAGCAGGACCGTGCGCAACGATTTCGCCAGATCGTGCAGATTGACGAAGTTCACGCCCTGAAGCTCGGCGATTTTGCCGAGGTTATAATCGTTGGTGTACAGCTTGGCGCGCAGATTGCGCGCCAGGTGCACCAGTTTGGCATCGACCTCGGGTTCATCCGGGAAATCGCCGTCGTGGATCTTTACCTCGTTCTTGTTGTTGTGCTGGATGCGGTTGAGCATCTCCAGGCCACGCCGGCCACGAGCGCGTTTGATTGCGTCGTGCGAATCGGCGATCGTCTGCAACTCCTTGAGCACGAAGCGCGGCACCACGATCAGTCCCTCGACGAAGTTCGCATCCAGGAGATCGGCGATGCGCCCATCGATAATGGCGCTGGTGTCGAGGAGCAGCAGGTTGTCCGGTTTGTTCTGGGGCGCGAATCGGACATACGGAATAATCAGCGAGAAATCTTCTTTGTTGCTGCGCATCGCCAGGACGATGCCGATGTAACTGAACCCAAGAAAGAGGCAGAGCCGGATGAGCCAGCGCTGTTTCTCGTCGGCCTGGTCGAACAGGCCGGAATGGTCCACCAGCACCGAGACCACCATGCCGAGGATCAGCCCAAAGGTGGTAGCCGAGAACGCGCGCAGCGAGAAGCCCTTGAGCATTTCGTCGATCGCGATCAGGAGCCACCCGAAGCCGAAACCGATCGCCATGCCGATCAACGCACTCAACGGCAAACCGACATACTCCTGGCGCACCTGGCTTACGGCGTAACCGCCCGCGGTGCACATGGCCAGGAACAGAATCCGAATGACCCAGAGAGCCATGGTATCTATTTACTCATACGCATTCTTCGGCGACGGCAGGCCCTTCGCCGCCGGCGGTTCTTCTGGCTTCGGCGGTTTGTGGCTCCACAGGATGCCCCACAAGCCGAGGCGATTCAAATTGCTGGTTGTGATGCTCAAATTACTCGCGATCTGCGATACATTGGCCGCGATTTGCTCATTCTTGAGCAGGTCCCCGGCCAGACCCTTCCCTGCCTGCACGTCGCTCAGCAGACTCTTGAGGGATTCGCTCGAGGATTCAAGGTTTTTCACCACCTCGTGGACTTCAGGGCTGTTGGTGGCGACGAGGGCGGTGAGCCCGGTGGCGAACCGGGACATTTCCTGCGAAAAGGCCATCAGGTTGCTGCTCGAGACCGCCAGCGAAGGGCCATTGGTGGCAACGACGGCATCAATCTTATCGATGGTGTTCCGGGCGCGCTCGGACACCTCGCGCAGGTTGGCGACGGTGACGGCCATATTGGTAAGCGACTGGGGATTAAGGACAACCTGACTCACGTTTACCAGGGCCTCGTTCAACTTTTTGACCGTGTCGTCAATGCGCACGATAAACCCGCTGGCGCTGCGCGTAAAATCCTGCAAGTTAAACGGCGCCTGGGCTTCGGCTTTATCGCCATCGACGAAGAGCTCTTTTTCGTTCTTGGTCGGCACAATGGCCACGTACTGGTCTCCCAGGAAGCCGGATTGCTCGATGTTGAACCGGGCGTCCTTATGGATTTGGTACTGTCCGAAGATGCGCAACACAATCGTCACCGTCTTCCCATCCGGCGTGAGGCGGATATCGGAGACGGTGCCGACCTGGACGCCGGACATGAGCACGGCGGCGCGGGTTTTCAGGCCGGCGACGTTGGAGGCGCTGAGATCAATCTCGTAGGTTGGCCGGAAGAAGGTGAGGCCCTTGCTGAATTCCAACAACAGGGCCGCCAGCAACGCGAGGCCGATGAACACAAACAAACCCACTTTCCATTCCAGGCGCGATTTGCTCATAAAACTGGTATTTGGTCCGAAACGCCCTCGACGAACTGGCGCACCACCGGATCTTTCGAGTTAAAAATCTCGTCGGGCGTGCCGGTGGTGTAAATTTTTTTCTCGTGCAGCATCAGGATGCGCTGGCCCAGGCGGCGGGCGCTGCGCATGTCGTGAGTCACGACGACCGAGGTGACGTTGAGCCGGTCGCGCACGCGCAGGATCAGCTTGTCAATGCTGTCGGACACGATCGGGTCCAGGCCGGTGGTGGGCTCATCGTACAGCACGATTTCCGGCTGGTAAACGATGGCGCGGGCCAGGCCGACCCGTTTGCGCATGCCGCCCGAGAGCTCGGACGGTTTTTTGTTTTCGGTGTCCGGCAACTCCACCAGGTCGAGCACGTGGGCGACCCGCTCGGCGATTTCTTCCGGCGGCAGCGAACGGTCGCGCCGGAACGGGAAAGCGATGTTTTCGGCCACCGTCATTGAGTCGAACAGCGCCGCCGACTGGAAGAGCATGCCGAACTTTCGCCGGACGCGCAGCAATTGGCGTTCGTTGAGCGGCACAATGTTTTCCCCGTCGACCAGCACCTCGCCCGCATCGGGCTTGAGCAGCGCGATCAGGTGCTTGAGCAGTACGCTCTTGCCGCCGCCGCTCCGGCCGATGATCACTACCGACTCGCCCTTGTCGATGCACAAGCTGACGCCATCCAGGATGATGTTGGGGCCGAAACTCTTGGTGAGCTCGCGCACTTCGATCATAGCGTGTGGAAAATCTTCCCCAGCGTCAGGGTCAGGAAGAAGTTCGAAATGAGGATGGTGATGGAGGAATAGACGACGGCTTCGGTGGTGGCGCGGCCGACGCCCTCGGCGCCCTCGCCGCAGTACATGCCTTTGTAGCAGCCGATGATGGCGACGATTCCGCCGAAGACGAACGCCTTGATCAGTCCGACCACGACATCAGAGGTCGCGGTGTATTTGAGCATGTTGTACCACAAATAGGTCGGGTCGATTCCCAGCAGGTAAACGCCGACGACGTAGCCGGCGCCAATGCCGACAGCCATGGATTCGGCGGTCAGCAAGGGCAGGGCGGTGTGCAGCGCGAGCAACCGCGGCACCACCAGGTAATCCACCGGGTGCGTTGCCAGTGTCCGCAGCGCGTCGATTTGCTCGGTGACCTTCATTGTGCCCAGCTCGGCGGCGATTGCCGCGCCGACTCGCCCGGCCACCATCAGGCCCGTCAAAACCGGGCCCAGTTCGCTGCACATTGAGACGCTGACCACCGCCAGCGTCGCGGTATCCATCTTGACTTTGTGGAACTGGAAATAAGTCTGTGCGCCCAACACCATGCCGGTAAACGCGCCGGTGATCAGCACTACCGACTGCGATTTCACCCCGACAAAGTAAATCTGGTAGAGCAGGTCACACCAGGCCGGCTTGAAGGTGAACAGCGAGCTGATGGCGTCCCTGGCCAGCAGTGTCAGGCGGCCTAGCCCTTCCAACGACTTGGAAATCCGTTGACCCCAGAAATACATAGGCGCCCGAAAATTACCAAAGCGCGCCTGCGTTGGCTAGAGGCGGTTGCAACGGGGAGGGATTGGAAATGGGGGGCAGGAACGGGGCGGAGGGCCAAAGCGGCAGAGGATAGCCGCCAAAACGCAAGCGTTCGCCGTGGCTCCCACGAATGCCCGCCAGGTTTTGGAGTGCGGCTGTCCTCTGCCGCTTTCCTCTGCCGCAGCGGGCAACCAAGCCGGGCTCCCGGTGCAACTAAGGCCAGCGACGACTAAAGCCAGCGGTTGGTGACGCGAGCCTTAATTATTCTCTGGTCTAGGCAGTACCAGTTCGCCGCGATAATAAAAATCAAACCCGCGTCCCGCGCCCTCCTGGAGCAGCAACGGATCAATTTCGACCCTCGCTTTAAGCATGAACCCACCGACGGTGATTGAGTCCCAAATCACGAACGCCCGTTCCCCTTCGAACTCCAACTCCATATCGATGCTGTTGGTCTTACCCTGGCCCGACTTCAAGCTTCTGATTTTGTACAATTTAACGTGCATGCGTTGGCATTGATTGCCGATTCTTCGCATTCTCTTCTAGGGTCACCCCGCCGAAAAGTCACGCGGAAAGGCAGCCAACGACCCTCACATGAATATGTGAGGCTGGGAGGTGGGGTGGTGGAGCGGTGGAGTAATGGAGTGCTGGATTATTGGATTAAAGGATTGGTGGATTCTCAGCCTTTAGCCCTCAACCACCCACGCACTCTGCGGTTGACCGCTAAGCGCAGGCTTGCGCGCACACCGCCGCCGTCCCTGACGGGTCGGTTGACGTTTTCTGACGGGTAAGCTGACGGGTAAATCGTAAAAAAAAGGCTGTTTTTTGCGGGTGCTGACGGGTTGACGGGTCCATACACCCCCAAGGGTATATACCCCCATCACAATCGTCCTCCTCTTTAATCTTCTAGCTTCTATGGAATAGCTGCGACGTGAATTCTCCCGGTTGCACGCCTCCTGACTAAGCCAGAGTCAACCAAACCAATCTGAGCCAATCCGAACCTGAAAAATTTTCCATCACTCCACTTCCTGATCGCTCGACCGCTTCTTCGCCCAAAAAAAAGTGTCCTTGTGTGCGGAAACCTGCTACACCGCCACCCAATCGGAATGAGCATCCAGGTTCGGAATGGAAAACCGGAAGAGCAAAAGTTGGTGAAGCTCTACATGGACCTGACCGGGCAGTGTGAGTCCTGCGCGCGGGGCGTCTATATGTACGTGTCCTCCCCAGAGAGCGCGCCGGCTGAACCGGTCACGGAACTGACTCTCAAACCCGCCCCTGCTGAGGAACCGGGAGACGGCGAGGGAGCTTCACCGCGCCGGCCTTTGCCGCACACCGTGCTGGCGCTCGTTGCGCTCGGGCTTTCGCTGACGGTGGCGCCGGTAGCGGCGGCGACCGGTCCGGCGGTGACCAACACCTTCATCACGAGCCCAATCTCGCTGGCTGATGCTGTCAACCTGGCTCTGGCGCAGAATCCAACCGTGCTTCGCGCCCGCAAAGATTTGGAGTCGACGCTGGGTATTGCCATCCAGACCCGAGCCATTGCTTTGCCGACGCTTGGTATCAACGGCTCCTTTGGCGCAGTTCAGCGCACCGACATCGATACCTTCGCAACCCCCGGCGTTACGTTCGGCACCCCGCAGAATTGGTCGTCGCAGGTCAGGATAGTCCAAAACTTTTACCAGGGCGGCCGGATGCTGTCAGCCCTCCGCGCCGCGAATCTCTCGAAACAGCAATCGGTCTTGAACTATCAGACCGCCCTCGCCGATACCGTGGTGAGCGTTCAAGTTGCCTATTACGACGTTCTCCTGGCGGCCCAGCAAATCACCGTCCAGGAGGCCTCGGTCGAGCTCCTCACGCGTGAGCTAGCCGATACCACACGCCGGTTCGATGCCGGCACCGTTCCCCGCTTCAATGTGCTGCGCGCCGAAGTGGAGTTGGCCAACGCGCGGCCGCGCCTGATTAATGCCCGTCACCGCCTCAGCACCTCCCGGAACAGCCTGGCTAACCTCTTGGGGTTCAACATTCCGCGCGAGACGTCCGAGGAGATTCCGCTGACACTCTCGGGCCGGCTCGACGCGGAGCCGTACGATCTTGAATTGCCGCGCGCGATTAACCTCGCGCTCGAAAAGCGAACCGAGCTCGGCGCTTTGCGCGCGGCCCGGGCGCTTCGTCAGGAAGACCTCATCAATGCCAAAGCCGGCTACAAACCGATTCTGCAGGGTTACGTCGGCTACGACTTCCACAATTCGATGCTCAGCCAGGACCTCTCAGTCGAAGACCATGGCTGGATAGCCGGCGTCCAACTGACCTGGAACCTGTTCGACGGCCGGCGCACCCAGGGACGCATCCAGGAAGCTGCCGCCAATTCCGACCGCGCCGGCATAGACCTCGACGACTCCGCCCGGCGTATCGAACTTGAAGTCCGCACCGCGTTCTCGAATTTCATTGAGGCTCGCGAAGTCCTCGAATCGCAAAAAAAGGTTCAGGAGCAAGCTGAGGAAGCTCTTCGCCTGGCCCGCGCCCGCAACGAGGCGGGCACCGGCACCCAGCTCGATGTCTTGAGCGCCCAAACCGCCCTCACCGAGGCCCGCACGACCCAGATCCAGGCCCTGCACGACTACGCCGCCGCTCGCGCTCGCTTGCAACGCGCCGTCGGCATGAACGTGCCCAGCGAGGCAATCGAGAAATAGGTTGGGACTATTTCACCACCAGGTCGTCCGCCGTCCACATCCGTTTGTCGGGTCCGGCGGAGCGGATTTCCATCTCGGTGCCTGAGAGCTGATGAAAGAAATAGGGCGTGCCCCAGGGATCGACCAACTCGCCGTTTCCGTTCACGCGGTTGCCGTCGGCCTTCAGAAAGTCGATCTGCTTCGGGTTGTCGCCCTGGAGCGCTTTGGTGATCTCGGGGTTGGTCCCAACCGGATTGCCGCCGAACATCGAACCGTACTGGCGGATGGTCCGGCGCATGTTTTCGAGGACAGTCATGGGCGCGATGCTCGCCAGTTCCGGCGGCAGAGGGGCCACCGCTGCGGCCGCTGGCATGGGAGAGTTCGAAGCGGGCGTTGCGATGACGGATGCTCCTGGCGCTGTCGCCGGCGGCGAGACTGTGGGGACGTTCGGCTCCGGAATGGTTTCCAAGACACCCGTCACACCTGGTGTTGCTGCAGCCGGCGGCGGGGACGTCGGGAGCATTGACGCCTCGGGGCGAGGCCGTTGCGATTGCCAATACCAGTAAAGCGCCGCGCTGACCGCCAGCAACAGGATGACGGCGGCTCCTCTTTTCATCTTACACACTTGCGAAGCGTTTGACGTTCGCCTTCGAGCGACGCACTGGGACTCGGTGCCTCGAGAGCACGGGTTTAAACAAACCCGAGGTTCGAGCTCGCGAAGCGACCGAGGTTCGGAAACACCGTGGTCAAATTGCCGCTATCGACGCCGAACCAGGTGGCCAGGGTCGCGAAGTACTGGTCGATTGCGGTGGTAGGAATCCAGCGGCCGGTGTTGGTATCATCCGGACCGTTTATCGTCAGAGTGGGGAAGGTTCCGTAAGTCCGCTGGCCTTTGACGGCGCCGCCGAGGATCAGGTGATGACTGCCCCAGCCATGGTCGCTGCCCTGGCCGTTGCTGGGGAAGGTGCGGCCAAAGTCGCTCGCGGTAAAAGCGGTGACACGTTGGGAGAAAATGGGATCACTATGGAGCACGCCGATTTGGTCCATGGCCGCCTGGAACGCGTTCAGGCACTGGCTGAGTTCGGCCAGCAAATTGGCATGCGCACCTTGCACCGTGTCCGGTACGCCACCGATTACCGCAGTCTGCCCCGTGTGCAGATCATAGCCGCCGACGCTGCAGAAAAAGATTTGGCGACGCATGCCAAACCCGCCGCTGGCTGCACTGCGATAGCCGGCTTCGATGAGCCGGGCGATCATCTTCAGTTGCGGTCCAAGGCCCGAGTTGAATTTGGTGCCGCTGGTTGGGGTGGTAACTTGAAAGGGACTCGAGCCCGGAAATGGAGTGGTCCAGAATTGCTGTGTGCCCGAGGGATCTGCAGTCGTGAGGATCGCGGTATTCAGCACAGCACTGGTGTTGATGGCATGGGTAGCGACATTCGCGTAGGCTTGCGCCTGCATGTTTGGATAGGGCAGGCCAAGGATATTGGTTAAGGCCTGCGCGCGCGTGCTGCCATTGGGGAGGCCGGTCAGGGAGATCGCCCCGGAAGTCGAAACGGAGTACTGCGAGATGCTGCGGCCCACTTCGAAGGTGTTCGCTCCGGACAGCGTGACCGATAAGGAGATGGGCGCATTGGGTTGGACCGCGGCAAGGAGATCGGCGCAACGGCCGCCCCAACCCGTCGCCGGGGGCTGGTCCGGCACCGAGGTTTGCCACTGGGTCACCTGGTCGGCGTGGGAAAACAATTGAGGCGGTTTCTGCATGACGCCGGACTGGTATTGGGCGCGCGTCAGCGGGAAGACGAGGGTGCCGGCATTGAACACCGTAGCGAGCCGGCCTTGCGCGAACAGGTTGGCGAGCTCGGGGCAGGCGGGATGCAGCCCATAACTGTGCCCGTCACTATTAAGCGGTGAGATCGGAATGACGTTGAACGGCGAGCCGGAGAGCGGGATCGCCAGCACCGGCGTGCGGATCGCCGCGTAATTGTTATATTCGGATTGGATGGTGGGAATAATCAGGTTGTTCGAATCATTGCCGCCGGCCAGGAAGATGCAGACCAGGGCTCTGTAATCGTTGATGTTGGATTGGGCCACCGCGGCGTTCATGAAACGCAAGTCGCGGATGGCGGCGGTCAGGGCAGCGGTGCCGACGGCGGCGCAGGCGGCCTGGCGAATAAACTCGCGCCGGGTTTGAACGATAGACGTGCGTTTGTTTTCCATAAGCTATTTCTGGATCGCGAAGTCGGGCGAGGTCAGCATTAGATGGACGACGGCCCGCACACGGTCCCGCATCTGGGTCGGGGTCGGATTGGTGCCCCATGGGAAGTTAATGTTATTGCCAACATACGACACAATCGCGCTCTTGGCGCCGCCGGACAATTGGCCGCCCATGAGGATTGTGTTGAGGCTGTCCACGAGGCTGGGGATGCCCGTATTCGACGTGTAGGCCTGGGTCATCCAGGGTCCAACGTCCATCACCAGGGAGCCATTCCCGTTAATGAAACTGCTGAGACCATTGGTATTGCCGGTATTGTTGAGCAGGCCGCCTTCGACGAAGTTCATTTGCCAAGCGATAGTCGTATCTGAAGTCAATTGGAATTCCGGCGTGGTCAGGCCGGCTGTCGCCAGCGGGCCTTGGAACTTGTAATCCGGGAAGAAGAAATTAAACACCGTCGGCGAGTTCAACGGAGTCTGCGCCAGACTCGAGGACGACCCCGTGTCCGTCGCATTCAGGGCCCACGTGTTCCAGCTGACATTGACGGTGCCATTCCGCGGGAGCGCGGGCGCTACCAGGGGGTAAATGGTCTGGCTGTCCTGGGTCAAGCTCGTCGATTTGGATGAGATGATTGTGAAATGCGTCGCGTCGATCACCGTGTTGACCGAGTAGACGCCATCGTTCGGGCTGCCGGCCGCATTGAAGTGGATAAATACACTCTGGCCCGAGCTCAGCCCGTGCGGGAAAGCGGTGTAAATGGTCACGTTCGTCCGGCTTTGGGTGTAGCCGCCACCGGTCCATTTGGGCATCACGCAACTCCCCGAGCGCGAAGTGGCATCTGCCGTCCCCACCGTAAAGTGTGAGGAGTCTGGGACGGTGAGGACTTGATAGGCTCCGCTGGTCGCGCCACCCGAGGTGAACTGCACCCAGGCGGAGTTGCCGACAGCCAGTCCGTGGCCTGATATGGCTACCGTGATCGCGTTCGTCGTGAAGACATTGGTAACACCTCCGACGACGTTGGTGAGAGTGACATTCACGGCTTGGGTGTAACTTCCGCTCGACAAGCCGGGATCGTTTATCGTGAAGACGCTTGGGGTTATCCAGGTGATTCCATAGGCCTGGGAGGACGGCGCAGGCTGGCCGGAACCGTCTGTGAAATTCAACCAAATTGTGTCATTGGTGCCCAGCCGATGCGGAGCGGCGCTGGTGATGGTGATCGTGCGATTGGTCGTTTGCACGTATGTGCCGCTAACCGGGGTGGGGGCAGGAAACGCTCGCGCGGCCGCGGTGATGCGGAGCAGCGGTTCACGTTGTTTGCCGTAGGTTGGAACGGAAAGCATGTTGGTGCTGCGCGCTTCGTAATCAAGCAGAATGGCGTTGAGCACGGCTTGCATATCCCCGCGGACGCCTGAGCCGTTGTCGTTGAACTTCTGCACGACGCGATACAGGTAACCCTGGCTGGGACTGCTGGTGACCAGGCGCTGGATGAGTTCGCGGCAGATGAAGGGGCCGACGTTCTGGTTGTTAAAGAGCGAGTCGAGCGCCATTTCCAGGTCCTGCGAGCAATAGATATCAAAGTTGGTGCTGGACGAGCTGGCTTGGCTGCCCCAGGCCTGCGGCAGGATCACATTGTCGAGCATTTGCTTGGTGCCGAGTTCATGATGGGTGGGCACGAGCACCATGGGGTTGGTATAATTGGACGGAGGGTTGAAATTTGTGGGCAGCCGGCCGTTGCCTTGGTTGGCCTGGTAATAGTTCCAGCCTGTGAAGACGCTTGCCATGCCCATCACGACGGTCTGGTCGTAAGTCGGCACCAGGTCGCCCTGCGCATTCAGCACCAGGGTCCCGTCCGGCCACATCCGGTTGAGTCCGATCGAAAACAATTGCATGATCTCGCGCGCATAATTCTCATTCGCGTGGATGCCCGTCACAATGCTGCCCATGTCGTTGCCCTGCATGTTCAGATAGAGCCCCATCGCCGGCGCCAGCGTCACCGCTTCCAGCAAACCCCGGAAATTGCCGAACGCGTTGTCCAGCAGCGTGTCATAATAGGAGGAGAGGGCGCGCCCGTTGTCTTGCAGCACACCGACGTCGGAAACCACCATGATCTCGCTCAGGGCGAACGCGACGCGTTGGCGTAGCTGGTCTGGAGCGGTCACTGACTGCTGCCACCAGGTATTGAACACGAGGTTTCCAGTGTAAGGGAAGCTCGGGTCCACGTTCCCGTTGGCCAGCACCACCGGCAGATGGTGTGAGGCCGGCAGCGCAAACTGATTGTTTATCCATCCGGCATAGCCGACGGACTGCACCGTGCCGATATCGTTTGGACTGGGACCAAATGTGGCTTGGGTGAGGAAGCGCGCAGCGGCGTTGGGGTCGGCACTGTCGTCTGTCCACGTCGGTGGCGCGGTCGGTGGCGCAAACGTTTGGACGCCATTGACGCGTTCGAAGTGGCCGATTAACTCGCCGTTCGGATAATCGCCGGTGAGAATCGTGATATAGCCTTTGCCTTGGTTGAGGATCGTGAGCACGTCTGCAGCCGAGAAGGTTCCCACCGCGGTGATCGGCCACAGAAAGCTGCCATCGGGCTGCGGCCGCGCGGCGGAAATATCATACAGGATCTCGCTTGGGTTGCTGAGATACGGCTCGTTGTTGATGTGTTCCCCGATCACCGTCGAGGGAACGCCGCTGAAGCTGAAGTTCAGGATTGCGCGCGAGTTATCCGCGCTGAGCCGCAGCGTCGCGGAGCCCACCCCCATGTTGGTAACTCCCGGGCCGGTGACCATATCCGCCACGTAGAGCGTCCCGGGCGCCAATGATGCCGGCAGCGGGAAGTACTTGGATAGCAAGTAACCCGGAACTACGCCGCTAGCTGTGGCGTTGGTCCCCGTGGGATCCTGAATCCATCCCACCGACCAATTGTCGCCTGCGCTGGCGCCCGCCTTGTGCAGAATTTCGAGGTAGTAGCGTTGGCCGGCGGCCAGACTGAGCCAGCCGGACCTTTGGCTCGGTTGCATGTACCACTGACGAGGTGCTGTGCTGTTGGCAGGGGAAACGAGCGCGCGCCGAACCTTATTGACCGGGTCGCCGTCGTTGGAAATCCACAGTTCTGCCGAGTCGCTGCCCGCAATCCAGAAATAATAGTTGCCGGTCACTGGCGCGGTCAGATAACCGCGGATGCGCTCGCCGTAGTTACTCCCGAAGCCGGTGATGCCTTCGAGGGTGCCCAGGAAATTGGTGCTGGTGGCGGGAGTGCCAAGAGGGATGTCCGCCACGTTGGTGCCTGGCGCGCCGGCCCAAACTTCGCGCGTGACCGCGCTGCCGGTGTCAATCACCTGCAGGTCAACCACCGAGGCGCCAAGGCCGACGGCATTGCTCGCCGTAAGGGTTACCTGATAGTCACCTGCCAACCCCGGAATCCCGCTCAGCGCTCCGTTGGTGGGATTAAAATTCAGCCCGGGCGGCAAGCCGTTCGCGGTATAGGAACTGGCGGCATTGGCGCCTGTGACCGTGAAGCTGAAGGGTTGACCCAGGAAGGCAATAGCGGTCAGCGGACTGGTTACCGCCGCAGCCGAGCTGGTCGCGGGATAAAGCCGGCTGGCGGGGATAATTTGTTTCGGCTGGCTGGGGCTGTACCACGACAGGTGGGACACCGCGCTCCCATTGACCTGGAAATAGTCCATTTGGATGTTGTAGCGCACGCCGGCTTGAAGGGCGATCGTGCCGATCGCATCGGTTGCCGACTGCGCCACCCAGTGGTCGATGATGAGCTGGTTGTTGACCCACACCCGCACCCCGTCATCCGTGTTCGCGTCGAAATAATAAGTCTCGGAATATTGCGGCTGAACCTGGCCCGTCCACCTCACACAATAATACCCACCGCTGTTGGGGATCGGGCTGGTGTTATTGCCCCAGATAAAATCCACAGTCGGGTCCACTCGCGTCATTATCAAGTTGGCCGGATTGAAGTTCAGGCTGCTGGAATAGGTGGTGCTCGAGTTGGTAAAATACTGTCCGAAAAGTCCGGTGCCCTTCGGCGTCGCTGAAGGATAGATCACGACGCTGGCCTTGCTGGCAGCTCCGATTGTGTATCCCGAGCCGCTAAGAACCTGCATCGTCGCGAGCACTGGCGCCATCAGGTTGGTGTTGGGGAGGGGGCGCACCAGAATAGTCTGGGAGCTCGAACCCGCTGGGAAATAGGCCAGCCGGGGCAGCGTGCCAAAATCGCTTCCCTCCGTCCCGATGCCAGGGCCTGGGCCGGCCAGCCCCAAGTTTACATAGAGTGCGGTTAGCGGAAAGCCGCCGCGCGTGACCGTGAGCTGACCCATGTTGATCGGCTGCTGCCCCGTGTCGGGTTGATTTGCAGCCGGGTCGGTCGCCGTAATCGTGATGAGATTCTGCGACCCCAATCTGCCCACCGCATACGAATAGTCGTTCAGCGGCTGGCCATTGGAGTCCAGTTGCCCATTACTGGTGGGGTTAAACGGATCGAGGCCCAGTTGGTATTCTTCCCAGTCGTTGACGCCATCGCCATCGGTATCCACGTCAGAGATCGCAAGCCGGAAGAATTTGGCGGACAGGCTGGCCGGAGCGGCGAGCGTGACGACTGAACCCGAGCGCGCGACGACCGATGCCTCGGTCGTCCAATTGGACCAGCCGCCTGGGCTGGAGGGATCCATGCTTTGCAACTGATATTGCTTGCCGAGCGCGCACGGCATGCTGACGCTGAAATTGGTGCCTGCCGGTGCCGCCACGGTTATCCGGGGCACGGAGTTGGCATCAAACGGATTCGTCCCGGCGATACTCTCCATGCGGTTGGAGGCGCCGTCGCTGTCGGCATCCCCATTCGGATCCAGGCCACTGGCTCCGTAAAGCAGTTCCCAGATATCGCTCATTCCGTTGCCGTTCAGATCGATTATCTGGGCCCGCAGCAGGCCCGCGCCCGGCAAAAGGCCTGCCAGCACGACCAGCACAGAAACCCGGCACCAACACTTCTTGAGGGCGGAACGCATAAACTCAGGTGGCCTATGTATGAGGGTTAGAGAAGGTTACAACACTGTCCGCAGGGATCCAACGCCGCCGGGAGCGCCCGTCCGGCTCGCCATCGGAAACGACTGTGCAAACGGTGGAACATCAGCATCCATGCCGGGCGTTTTTAGTCTGCATTATACTGTACGTTCGACCGACTACTGTCAAGCAGCCCGGGTGCCAAACCACCTGGGAAATTCCTGGGATGGCGCTCACCCCGGCCGAGCCCGCCAAATGAACTTTTTTAACCCTCACGCCTGCCTTAGCTTTTCGCAATGTTGGAGCGGCAAACGGAGGCCACGAAGGCCCCGGTGGAAACGGTGGTCTTTCCGCCAGGGCTGCACCACGCTTACCTGTTCGCCACTTTCAACGCCTTTTCGTACCAGGTCGTCCTGAACAGCCCCATGGTGCTTTATGCCAAGGTCCTGGGCGCAAGCGCGACTGTGCTCGGCATCATCGCGGGCATGATGCCTTTATTGGTGATCTTCCAAATTCCCGCCGCCAGCTACATTCCGCGCATGGGCTTCAAACGCTTCGTGTATGCCGGCTGGGGCACGCGGGTGACTTCCCATCCAGTCACCGCAACGGTTTTGGCTCCGGTTTTGGCCGCGAGGCGGAGCGTGACGCGTCCAGGTTAATCCATGAGCTCAGGGTCGGGGCGGGGACGGCCACGTCCCCGTATTCTTCTTTGCACCCACGCCTCCCGGAGACGTGGCCGTCCACACCCCGCTTCCTGAATCGGCCGCGGAGACGGTTGAACATGACGCGTGCCCCTTGCCTTTCGCGCGGTTTTGGCCTAAAAGGAACAGCATGAACCGCCGCCAATTCCTCAAGAACAGCTCTGCTGCCTTCATCGCACTGTCCGCCGCCAGTTATGTCCCGACCACGTTCGCCGCTGAAAAAGCCAGGCGCGTCGGCCTCATCGGCGCGGGTTGGTATGGGAAGAGTGACTTGTGGCGGCTTGTGCAGGTCGCGCCCGTCGAGATCGTTTCCATTTGCGATCCCGACAAACACATGCTGGCCGAAGCGGTAGAGATCGCCGGCCAGCGGCAAAAATCCGCCAAGCCGCCGCGCACTTACAATGACTACCGCGAGATGCTTAAGGAGAAGGACCTGGACATCGTGCTGGTGGGTTCGCCGGACCATTGGCACGCGCTTCATGCCATCGCCGCGATGGAGGCCGGCGCGGACGTTTATTGCCAGAAACCCATCACCCGAGACGTGCGTGAAGGCGAGGCGATGCTCGACGCCGCGCGCCGGCTTAAGCGGGTGGTGCAAATCGGCACCCAGCGCAAGAGCACGCCGCATTTGATCGACGTGAAGAAGCAAGTCGTCGAGGCCGGCTTGCTCGGCAAAATCGGCCACGTCGAATTGTGCTGTTACTTCCACATGCGTGCCAACGGCAACCCGCCGCTCGAGCCGGTGCCGGATTTTCTGGATTACGAGATGTGGACCGGTCCCGCGCCTTTGCGCCCCTACGACGGCCTGCCTCACAAACGCTGGTGGCGCACCTTCACCGAGTACGGCAACGGCATCATGGGCGACATGTGCGTGCACATGCTCGACACTGCGCGCTGGATGCTGCACCTCGGCTGGCCCAAACGCATTTCCTCCGCTGGCGGCATTTTCGTCCAGAAGGAGGGCAAGTCGAACATTAGCGACACCCAGACCGCCACGTTCGAGTACGACGGTTTCGACGCCGTCTGGCAGCACCGCACCTGGGGAACACCGCCCGACCCCGACTATCCGTGGGCCCTGTTTATCTACGGCGAGAAAGGAACGCTTAAGGCCAGTACCATGCGCGCGGACTTCATCCCGGAGGATACCAGCGCTAAACCGCTCCATTTCGAATGTGTGTTTGAGCGCGAGCAGTATCCCGAAGACGTGACTGAAAAAGACATCGAATTGAACGCCGCGCCGGCCACGCGCCGGCACATGCGCGATTTTCTGGCCGCAGTGGACAGCCGCGGACGCCCCGTCGCCGATATCGAAGAGGGCCACATCTCGACCGCAAGCTGCATCCTGGCGAACCTCGCCATGGGTATCGGCCGCTCGCTCGTCTATGACCCGACCAAACGCATAGTCGTGGGCGATCCCGACGCTACCAAGCGCCTCCGCCGCGCCTACCGCAAGCCGTGGGTTCATCCGGGGGCCTGACGGGCGATGCGTTGCACGCACCACGCAACCCGCTCCCACGCTCCACTCCCCGCCTTCGCTCAAAACCTCACAGTCTCCAAGTAGCGGAGACTCTCCGGGAGCTGCTTTTCGGACCAGGGCGATTCGTCCTCGATGAAGTACCATTTCACCCCCGCCTTTTTCGCGGCGCGCAAAATGGCCGGCAAATCCATCAGTCCGCTGCCGAGCGCAGCGTCATTCTTCACATCCGTTGAGCCGGTCAACGCCCCGGTCTGGGTCCCTTTGCGCATATCCTTGAGATGGGCCAATTCCCACCGTTTGCCGTACTTCTCCAGCAGTTTCACTGGGTCCTGACCGGGGAAGACGATCCAGAAAATGTCCATCTCGTAGCTGACTAACTTCGGGTTGGTCTCGCTGAACAGCAGGTCCAGCAGCGTCCCTTTGCCGTGGGGTTGAAACTCGTAGCCATGAACGTGGTAAAAGAATTTCAGGCCGTGTTTGGCCATCACCTCGCCTGCTTTGTTGAAGACCGCGATCGCTTCACGGCAGGTCTTTTCGTCGAAGTCGCCGTTGTGGGGAATCCACGCGCAGCCGGCGTATTTCAGGCCCAGCTCTTCGGCCTCTTTGGCAACTCCCTCGGCGTCATCCCGATAGCGCTCGTACCCGAAGTGAGCGCCGATGGGCTGAATGCCGCGCGCCGCCAGCTCATGTTTGAACTTGTCCGCGGAGAGGCCGTAGGTGCCGGCGAGTTCGGCGTACTGGAATCGGAAACTCTTCACCTCGTCCAGGGTGCCCGGCACGTCTTTGCCGAACTGTTCGCGTAAGCTATAAAGCTGTAGGCCGACCGGGCCCTTGAAGCTGGGACCGATTCCGGCAGGTGCCGCGCCTGCCTGCGTGGCGCTCAGAACCAAAAGGCCGCCTGCAGCGAGAACCGAAAACAGGAGTAAAAAGTTCATTTTCATGGACCCATGACTAACACGAATCAGGACGCTTTGGAAAGCCCCTTTCCCTCCGGTCGAGGCGCAGAGCTCTGCCTAAGCCGTGTCCATGCAATGGGAATCTAACGCAAAGACGCCAGGTTGCAGAGGCGCAATGGACGGGAACCCGGTTTAGCGTCAGCCAGGAGGCTCACCTTCCAGTGGCATCAGCGGACCTGCCCTCTGGCCTCGGATTCCTCAGACCCTTTGCGCCTTTGCCTCTTCGCACCTTTGCGTTAATGGTGCCCTGCTTTGCGTTAAGGATTTCAACTGAAAGGATCGGTCTAAGGCACTGCCTCCGCCTCCACTTTCGCGGTCACGGCGTCCGCGATCAGGTGCGCCGCCTCTTCGTAAGGCACCAGGTCCGTGTTGATGACCATGTGGTAGAGCAAGGGATCGTCGATCTCCTTATCGAAATACTTCTTCAAGTAACGGCGTCGGCCCAGGTCCTCGCGGTCCACAAGCTCCAGGGCGCTCTTGTAGTCCAGATGTTCAAACTCCTGCATGTACTTCACGCGCTTTTCCAATGAGCCGACCAGCCGGACATGGAACACATCATCGAGTTTTCGGGTGATGACGTTGGCGGCGCGCCCAATCAGGATCACGTTGCCGAGCTCCGCCAGGTGCAGAATCGTGTCGGCGCTCTTCCGCACCAGGGTCCAGGAAGGCGGATGCAGGCCAAACAGCTCGTCGATAGTGTCGGAGACTTCACCGATCCGGTCTTCGGGCATGAACCGGGCGAGACGGCTGGACAGATGATGATCCTCGAGCACTCTTTCCACCAGGTTGCGGTCGAACACGGTCCAGGGACGTTCGTCCGGCGGGGTTTTGGTTTGCAGCAATTCAGCCAATCTCGCGGCTACTGCATGTCCCCCCGAACCGCTTTGTCGGGAGATGGTAATGGCGCGGCGGCGCGTTCCGTTTCGATAAGCAGCCCCCGTGTGCGGTGGCTGCAACTGGGCGCTAATGATGCTGAAACAGTGGTCGAGTCCAAGGGGTAGGTTCATGCTGGGTTCCTCCGATTCAGGTTGCCTTGGCGGAGCCGAACGCCGTGCGAGTCGCTGCTGCCGCGGGGAGGCGCGGCTATCCTTTCTTGCGCCACTCTCCGCCGGCCCTCTCGCTCCGGTACTTTCATGCTCCGCTTCCACTTCAATTTATCCCGCCGGGAGCGGCAGCGCAACGGGCCGGTCATCGATTTGATACCAACTTATCCTCTTCTTTAGTGGCCCATTCACCAACCCAACCCCTGCAACCAGGGCGAGCGAAAGGAAGAAGCTGAGACGGCACGTTTTCATCCGGGCCAAGCATGACCTGTTTTGAACTGCTGTCAGGTTTCTTGCTCGAACCGGTACCGGAGCGCGGACATTCCTGTCCGTAGCAACTTGCGAATGTCTGCGCGCTCCGAATTCGGCAGCGGTTTTCCGAGCGGTTCCACGATAGCTCCCGCATCTGCGGCAATCTGCGTCATCTGTGGGCAGGTCCCCCTTTACAGTGGATAGCGTTCCTATTGGAAAAGCTGCGGCGCGAACTCAATCAGATAATTTCGCCAATTCAGCCACGTATGCGCCCCCTCGCTCTCCTTGAAAACCACGTCGAAGCCGTGCTTCTTAAACATTGCCACCGTGGCGCGCGACGTTTCGATCAGGAAATCGTCCTTGCCCGTCGCGAACCAGAACAGTTTCAGGCCCTGCTTCAACTTCGCGTCATCCAGCACCTGCTTGTGTTCCTCCTCGAACCGGAGACCTGATGGGTTGGCGCCGGGACCGCTGCCCGTGATGCCAAACACGCCCGAGCTGAACACGCCGAGGTAACCAAATTTTTCCAGGTGCGGAATCCCGATGTTGATGGTCTGGCCGCCGCCCATTGAGAGCCCGGCCATCGCGCGATGCTTCGCATCCGTATAGACGCGATAGTGCTTCTCCGCGTAAGGCAGGATGTCGGTGAGAAAATCCTGGGAAAACTCGTCCACGGCGGGTCGCGCGCCGCCGGCCCGGAACGGCCCGGTGTGCCCGGCCGGCATCACCACGAGCATCGGCTTGGCTTTGTTGGCGGCAATCAGGTTGTCGAGAATGAACCCGGCCCGGCCAACCGAAGTCCAGGCCTCGTCGCAATCGCCGGCGCCGTGCAACAAATAAAACACCGGATATTTACCCTTGCCCGATTCATACCCGGGCGGCGTATAGACGTGCATCCGCCGGAAGCGCTTGAGCGCCGTCGAGTAATACGTCACCGCGGCCACCGCGCCGCGCGGCACGTCTTTGGTGTCCATCAAATCCGACCCGGGCACCACCACCAGGCTCCAGATGTTGTTGTTGGACTCGCTGATCGCGGCGCTGCGCGGGTCGATCACTGCCACGCCATCCACGTTGAAATGATAGCGATAAGCGCCGGGCGGCAGCGGCCCGAGGGTAACCTCCCAGACGCCGTTGGTGCCTTTCTGCATCTCGGCGCCCTGGTTGTTGCCCGGGATATCGCCACCGGCCAGCCGCACGGATTCGGCCCGCGGCGCCAGAATGCGGAACGTCACCTGCCGGTCCACCGCTACCTCCGGCGAAATGACTTGGGGGCCTTGCGGGCCGCGGCCTCGGGGTTGGGCCAGGGTGGATAAAGTGATCGCAATCGTGGCCAGGATAGTCGTGGCGACGACTGGCCGGCGGCGCGTTCTGGTATTCATTCGGTTTTTTCCTTTGTCGGTCGTTTGATGGCAAAGTTTTGGACGACGCCACGTCGTGACCAACTGCCGCTTCGTTCGCGCGAAACAACCGCTGGTCGGCGTGCGGCTTTTGGTCATGGGTCCCGAGCCTACCTTCGCCCTGCCGGTTGTCAATGATCCAGCGGAGTGTCGGAACTTAGTGAGAATGTCCCCATTCCAACTTAATGGAAATGTCCCTATTGGGGCCGGAGGGCGTCAGCCATCCTGTCCAGCACGTGGAGACATTGACGATGAGTCACAAAGAACGGGATCGA
>Ga0210409_10000296_pt1 | contig 96525 bp, 80 predicted proteins | sample IncBWH17MmetaG_FD_161649 | JGI IMG/M metagenome (GOLD analysis project Ga0210409, IMG submission 161649) | Forest soil microbial communities from Barre Woods Harvard Forest LTER site, Petersham, Massachusetts, United States - Inc-BW-H-17-M | ecosystem: Environmental > Terrestrial > Soil >... | reverse complement strand
CCCGGCTGGCATACGACCATCTTCCCGCCTTACTTTGTCGCCGGCGCCGTTTTCTCCGGGTTCGGCATGGTGCTGACGCTGTTGATCCCGTTGCGCTCGATGTTCAAGCTGCAGGACATCATCACCATGAGGCACATCGATGTGATGTGCAAAGTGACCCTCGCGACCGGCTCCATCGTGGGTTATGCCTACGCGATGGAGTTCTTCATCGCCTGGTACAGCGGCAACGCCGCCGAGCAGTTCCACTTTCTCAACCGGGCGCTCGGCCCGTACCAGTGGGCGTGGATCCCGATGGTGTCCTGCAACGTCCTGGTGCCGCAGGTTTTCTGGCTGAAACGGGTGCGCCAGAACCTGGTCTTGGTCTTCATCATCTCGATCCTCGTCAACGTCGGCATGTGGTTTGAGCGCTTTGTCATCATCGTCGTTTCACTGCACCGCGACTTCATCCCCTCGAATTGGGGATACTACCATCCGACCTGGGTCGATATCTGCACTTACATCGGCACCTTTGGCTTGTTTCTCACCAGCTTCTTGTTGTTCATCCGGTTCATCCCAATGATCGCCATCTCGGAAGTCAAAGGCGTGACGGCCCAGTCCGACCCGCACCACCCGTTGGGCGGCGCCAAGTTGCTCGAACCCATTCCCGACGATGAGGAGTGATATGAACCACGACCCGAAAGGAATTTCCTGATGCCTGAAGCCGGTTCCAAACCCTACGGCCTCGTCGCCGAATTCACCACGGCGGCGGCGGTGCTGCACGCGGCCGAGAAGGTCCGCAGCGCCGGGTTCAGCCGCTGGGACGTGTTCACGCCCTTCCCCGTGCACGGGATGGACAGGGCCATGGGCTTGAAGAACTCGAAGGTGGGCTGGTTTGCGTTCCTCGGGGGGGTGGCCGGCTACACGAGCGGAATGCTCATGATCTGGTTCATGAACACGTTGGACTACCCCATCGTGATTGGCGGCAAGCCGATGTTCAGCCCCTACTCGGCGTTCCCGCCTTCCTATGAGCTGACCATCCTGTTCGGGGCGTTCGGTTCGCTCTTCGGCATGCTGTTTCTGAACCGCCTGCCGCGTCTGCACCATCCGCTGCTCAAGAACAAGCGTTTCTCCCTTGTCACTCACGACCGCTATTTTGTTGTCATCGAGTGCGCAGATCCGAAGTACTCCGAGACCGAAACCCGCAAGCTGCTGGAGGAAGCCGGCAGCCGGCATATCGAGGTGGTGGTGGAGTAATGCGGTACTTCCTTGCTCTATTTGCCCTTTGCGTGGCGGCCACCGTCGGCATCCTTGGTTTCCGCGGGAGCCACTTCCGCAAGCCGCCGTTCTATGTTTTCCCGGATATGGAATGGCAGCTCAAACTGCGGCCTCAAAAACCCAACGGCTTCTTCACTAACGGCATTAGCTCTCAATTACCCGTCGCAGGGACCATCCCGCGCGGCACGATCATCCAGACCGCCGCAGGACCGGTGCAGTCTTACGAGGATGCCCCGGTGAACACCGGCCGCATCGCGGGCACGACCAACTTCGTGGAAGACAACCCGCTCCGCGTTACCGCCACGCTGCTCAAGCGCGGCCAGCAGCGTTTCACCATTAATTGCTCGCCTTGCCACGGCCAATTGGCGGACGGCAACGGCATCACGAAGAAGATCGGCGCGATGTTGGTGGTCACCAGCCTCCACGACAAACGCATCGTCGAGATGACCGACGGTGAACTTTTCTACGTGATCAGCAACGGGCGGAACAATATGGGCGCTTACGGGCCGAATGTTACCGTCGAGGATCGCTGGGCCATCATCGCGTATTTGCGCGCGCTGCAGTTAAGCCAATTGGGCACGGTTGACGATTTGCCGCAACCGCTGCGCGCCGGCCTCAAGAAATAGGTATGCACCACACCCCTGCAATCGCTAACGGCCGGCTGGACCTGTCCGGCTGGCGCAATGTGCCATGGCTGCTGATGGGCGTGGGCGGACTTCTGTCGCTCGTGGGTGCGGTTTTTTGCACCGTCCATTTCGCGTTCGCCTGGCTGCTGTCCTTCATGTTTTTCCTAAGCCTCAGCCTCGGCGCGTTGTTCCTGGTCATTGCCCATCACCTGTTTGACGCTGGTTGGTCGGTGGCGATCCGCCGCTTCTGCGAGCATATCGCCGCGTTGCTCTTCCCCTGGCTGGCGTTGCTGTTCCTTCCCATCGCGTGGCAGGCGAAGACGCTCTTTAAATGGCTGACTGTCAATCCGCTGACCGACGCTTCGCTCGCGGCAAAGCAGCCGTTGTTTTCGATGCCGATGTTTTACGTCGTCGCCGCCTTCTGCTTTGGCGTCTGGTGGCTGCTGACGAATCGCCTGCGCCACTGGTCGCTCCGGCAGGACCAGACGGGGGAAGCGCAGGCCACGTATCGCATGCGTTTTTTCTCGGCCATCGGGATTTTCCTCTTTGCTCTCACCCTGACCCTGGCCGCGATCATGTGGGTCAAATCCCTGCAATACCAATGGTTCTCCACCATGTATGGCGTCTATTACTTTGCGGGCAGCGTTTGGGTGACCCTGGCGACCGCCTATGTCATCACCGTCATCCTGGATCGCCAGGGCGTCCTCACCGAAGTGTTGCACGAACACCAGTACTACTTCATCGGCTCGCTGCTCTTTGCCTTCACCGTCTTTTATGCCTACATCGCTTTCGCGCAATACTTTATTATCTGGAACGGCAACATGCCGGAGGAAACGTTTTGGTATAAGGTGCGTGAGCAAGGCACCTGGTGGTGGGTCAGCATGGTGATCATCTTCGGACACTTCTTCGTGCCGTTCCTGGGACTGCTCCGCATCGACGTCAAGCATGTCTTTTCCTACATGGTGCCGCTTTGTGTTTGGGCCTGGCTCATGCACTGGGTGGACCTCTCGTTCAACATCATGCCCGTCCCCTACCCCAACGGCTTCCCCTGGCAGTGGCTCTGGCTGCACTTTGGCTGTTGGGCGTTCATGGCCGGGCTTCTCGCCAAACTATTCATCGTGCAATACGCCAAGCACCCGCCTTATCCGATTAAAGATCCCAGGCTGATCGAGGCCATGGGCATGTATCACCCGGTGCCGACCCAAATCTCCGGCGGCGAACTCGGTCAGGCCGACGATTTGCGTGATGCGCCGCCGCAATTCGGAGGAGCCCGCCGATGAACTCCCAACCTGCTCCCGAACGCACCGCACTCGCCTATATCATGGGCATTCTCGGTTCGTTCCTTATCGTCGCCGGCCTGGTCTGGGCCATGCGTCACTATATTCAGCCGCCGCCGCTCGGGGAGGACCGCGCCTTGGTGCGCGCCAAAGCACTGGCAGAATTGCGGGCCGCGGAGGCCGATGCACTCGAACACGCCGCGTGGCTGGACCAGACCAAGGGAGTAGTCAGGCTTCCGATCGCCGAAGCGATGCAAATCGTCGAGCGTGAATGGAGTCAAAACCCGGCCGCTGCGCGTTCCAACCTCATCGCCCGGGTGGAAAAAGCGACGGCGCTCCCGCCCAAAGTTCCCGAGAAACCCAGCCCCTTCGAGTAAGTGCAAGTCTTTAACCTTTAGCTTCGCATTGTTGCATGGCCGAGGTTTCCTCAACTCAGTCCACCGCTACCGGCGCGCCGAGTGCTGGTTCGGTCATCGCGTCTGCCGAGATTGACCTGTCCTGCCGGGTGCCGTTGCTGATCCTGTTCCTTAGCGCCGCGGTGTGGCTGCTCGTCGGCTCCGCGTTGGCCCTCGTCGCATCGATCAAATTTCATTCGCCCGATTTCCTGGCGGAGCAGGCCTGGCTGACCTATGGGCGGGTCCGGCCGGCGTACTTGAATTCGGTCCTTTACGGATTTTGTGTGCAGGCCGGGCTGGGCGTCGCGCTTTGGGTGCTGGCGCGGCTGGGGCGCACCCTGTTGGCCCAGCCCTGGTTGGTCATTCTCGGCGGCGTCTTGTGGAACCTTGGCGTGACTATAGGTGTTGCAGAAATCCTTGCTGGCAACACCACTGGCTTTGAAAACCTCGAGATGCCAAGTCACGCGGCCGTCATCATTTTTCTTGGTTACCTGCTGCTTGGTATCGCTGGGGTATTGACTTTCCACCGGCGGCGGGGACGTGAGCTCTTCGCCTCGCAATGGTTCCTGTTCGCGGCTTTGTTCTGGTTCGCCTGGATTTACTCGACGGCCAATCTGCTGCTGCTGACGTTTCCGGCACGGGGCGTCGCCCAGGCCGTGCTTACCTGGTGGTATTCCGATAATCTCCAGGTGGTCTGGCTCAGCCTCGCCGGCCTCGCTGCGGTTTTCTACTTTGTTCCGAAGCTCGCCGGCCGGGAGTTGCATAGCCACTACCTCGCATTGTTCACTTTCTGGTTCCTGGTCATGTTCGCCAGTTGGAGCGGCATCCCCGGGACGGCGCCAGTCCCCGCGTGGATGCCGACTGTCAGCACGATCGCGACTGCATTTCTGATTCTTCCGGTCATAGCGGTCGCGCTGAATGTCTATCGCACCATGGGTCGTCTTATCGTGGTCGCCTCTGGAAACCCTGCGCTCTCGTTCGTGCTTGTCGGCGTCACGGCGTTCGTCATCGCCGGCCTGATGCAGGCAGGTCTCGCTTTGCTCGACGCTCGCCAGATTTTGCATTTCACCTGGTTCACCACTGCGCGCAGCCAGCTGCAATTCTACGGCTTTTTCTCTATGGTAATGTTCGGCGCCATTTACCACATCCTGCCCCAGCTTATGCGAACTGAGTTCGCTTCGGCTAAGCTCCTTCGCGTCCATCTGTGGCTCGCTCTCGTGGGCACGGTGCTTATGGTGGTGCCCTGGGCCGTGGGAGGGATCGTCCAGGGAATTGAACTTCAGGACCCGAAGGTCGTTTTTATCAACATCATGAAAGGCTCGCTGCCGTTCCTGCGTGTCAGCACCATCGGCGACCTCCTGCTCCTGCTCGGCCACGCGGTCTTCCTTTGCAATCTGATCGGCTTGGTGGTGCGGTTCTACCGCGCGCGCGCCGCCGCGGCGTACGCGGCAGTGACGGCGGATCTCTTCAAAGCTGCGGAGGCCAAGACATGAACTACGGCCCGTTGCTCTTCCTCGCCGCTTTTTTCGCGCTGGCCGGGTCCTGGTTCGGCTTTGTGCTGACGCCTCAAGTCCAGCTCGGCCAGCTTCAACAGACCAACACCGTGCCGGCAGGCGCGACCTATCCTGTGGCGCGGCCGGGCCTGGGGCACCAGGGCCTCGAGGTCTATCGCGCCAACGGTTGCGCTTCGTGCCACAGTCAACAGGTCGGCCAGACCGGCACTGTTTGCGACGTGGTGCTCACTGACGCCGGAACCAATCCGCCGGCCCTCATCCAGACGCTGCTCCAGGTGAGACCAGGCCTATCAGAGGCTGAAGCAAAAACATTTCTTGGGGGCCTGCCTAAGCCGGTGCTTGAGCGCGTCACCAAAGAAGCGGCCGACGCGGCGACCAAAGCATTGACTGTGGGCGGCGCCAAACCCCAGGTTTGGATCGTCCCGACCGGCCCGGACATCGCCCGCGGCTGGGGTAAACGCCGCACGGTGGCCGAAGACTTTCTGTTTGATTACCCGGTGATGCTCGGTTCGCAGCGGATCGGCCCCGACCTGGCGGATGTTGGCGCACGCCTCCCGGATGCGAACTGGCACCTGCGCCATTTGTACGCCCCAAGGCTCGAAGTCAAAGATTCAACGATGCCTCCTTACCGGTTTTTGTTCGAAAAGCGCCGAATTGAACGCGCTCGCTCGCCCGACGCGCTGCCGCTGCCCGCCCGGTTAGCGCCTGAAGCCGGCTACGAGATCGTGCCGACGCCAAAGGCCAAGGCGCTGGTCGCCTACGTGATGAGCTTGCGCGCCGACGCGCCGCTATTTGTCGCCCCGTTGACGGTTGCGGCTCCGCCGCCGGAGACCAACGCCGTCCCCGCGAAATGAACCCCGACCCGAACGAACCCGGATCGCCTGGCTCGGAAGCCGCCGAACCAAAAGCCGCCCGCGCATCGGTTCCCGTGTGGTTGTTCGTCCTGTTTTTCTTGCTGCTTTACTGGGGGATGATTTATTTCGACCAGCGCAGCGCCTGGGCGGACCCGCAAGTGTATATCCCCTACCATTCGGCCGCGGAGTTGGCCGTATACCAATCGCGTCTTGAGGGACCAGATATCAGTCGCGGGCAGCTTGTGTTCGACCGCACCTGTGCCCTCTGCCATGGTCCGGATGGGAGAGGCAAGCCAGGCCAGGCGCCGCCCCTCGCTGGCTCTGATTGGGCTAGTGCTGCGGGAGTGAACCGATTGGTGCGGATTCCAATCCTTGGCTTCACCGGCCCAATTCAGGTTAACGGTCAGCAGTACGACTTCCCGACTGGGATGACGCCCATCGCAGCCACCCGCGAACTCATGTCAGACGAGGACCTGGCGAATGTGCTGAGCTTTGTTCGCCAGGCGTGGGGGAACAAGGCTTCCCCTGTCACGCCGGAGCAGGTCAAGATCATTAGGGATCGAATCGGTAATCGTTCAACGCAGTTGACCGCCGAGGAACTCAAGGGTCTGCCGGAAAATATGTAATCTGCCGCCTCGCGCGCCCTGCTCACCGTGACTGCCCTTTCTCCTGAAACCAACCCACCTCCCGCGTCGGCGACCACCACCAATAGCGCCATCCCCGTGCAATGAACCCCGACCCGAACGAACCCGGATCACCTGGCTCGGAAGCCGCCGAACCAAAAGCCGCCCGCGCATCGGTTCCCGTGTGGCTGTTCGTGCTGTTTTTCTTGCTGCTTTACTGGGGGATGATTTATTTCGACCAGCGCAGCGCCTGGGCGGACCCGCAAGTGTATATCCCCTACCATTCGGCCGCGGAGCTGGCTTTATATCAGCCAGCCTCGGCGGGCGGCAACGCGCTGGGCAAGCAATTCTATGATAACGTGTGCGCCTTGTGCCATAACCCGGATGGTACTGGCAAACCTAACCAAGCACCACCCTTCGTTGGTTCCGATATGGTCCTCGGCAGCCCCGGCCGAATGATTCGCATTCCCCTTGCCGGCTTGAGCGGCCCGGTGCAGGTCAAGGGCCAGGAATGGAACCTGTCGATGCCGGCGATGGGCGCGGCCATGACTGATGAACAGCTTGCAGCCGTGCTAACCTACATTCGGCAGAGCTGGGGCAACAAGGCTTCAGAGATCACTCCTGATCAGGTCAAAGCCATCCGGACCGAAGTCGGCAACCGCACCCAGCCTTGGACGGCGGCCGAGCTGGACAATCTTCAGTGAGCCAGCGGGAGTGGTGTGGCGGCGCTCCATGCGCTTCGCGACATTTGGACGGGCGCCGGGTTACGAGCGCCTTCTCAGGATTGGGCCGCTCACCAACGGGTCATTTCCCAGAGAGACTGATCAAGCCAAAGAAGGCTACAGTTGACTCGCGGCGGGGGCTGCGTTTGAATAAATCATGCCGATACAAAGCTTGCGGACCTGGCCAAGGTCCGTTCGCACCTTGCTGGCCCACTATAGGTTGCGGGTGCCGCCCAAGCGGCGGATCCGGACCGTACAGGAGCTTACAGACCTGATTCGCCTGCGGTCGCCGCGCCGGATTCTCGGCGGACCGTTCCAGGGTCTCATCTATGGCGGGCGCAGTTTCGGGAGCATGCACCTGCCGAAGCTGCTGGGGACCTATGAGCGGGAATTGTCAGGGTGTTTCAGCGCCGCCAACCTTTCCCGCTATGAGCGGTTCGTCAACATTGGTTGCGCGGAGGGCTACTATGCCAATGGCATCGCCTATCTGCTCAAGGCCGAGCCAAGAGGTCGGACCACGGACGTGACCGGAGTTGATCTGAACAATGAAGCGCTAACCGAAGCGAGGCGTATCGCGGATTGGAACGGGTTGCAGGTGCGTTTTGTGAAGGAGCTCGAAGCCGCGCTCGCCAGTTCCCCAGCGGGAAGGATGCTTGTCATCTGTGACGTGGACGGGGCCGAAACGCATATCATGGCGCCCTCATATTTCCCGGTGCTCGACCGAACGGACTTCATCGTCGAGTTGCATGGTCCTCCGGGTCGAAGGGCGGTCCTGGACGAGATTTGGTCGCGCTTTGCCTCGACGCATAAATGCATCACGATTGAATTTGAGGCCCGCAGACCCGGTGATTTCCCCTCGAGCGAACTCGGCGTCGAATTGGATCAGAAGCTGAAAATCGAGGCCATGGACGAACGCCGCGTAACCAGCTTTTGCTGGTTGAGCCTGGAGGCCAAACCCAAATGCCAAAGCTGAAGATCGTTTACGTTTTGTGCACTCAGGAGCTCGATTACCTGTACCTGCTGGCCGCCAATGCCACGCTGACGAAAGTTGCCGCGCCGGAACTGGAGCTGACTTGCGTGGTGGATCGCAAAACCTTTGAGTTCGCTTCGGCTTCCGGTTTCCGCTTTCGGGACTGGGTCAAGACGGTCACAGTGGTCGAGGCACCCGAAGCAGCGCCCCAGCTCAACAGCCGCTATTTGAAGACGACGTTGCGCAAGCATGTGCAGGGGGACTTCCTGTTTCTGGATCTCGATGCTGTTTTGGCGAGCCGTGAACTGCTTCAGCACCTGGATTGTCCCTGTGCCGGGGCGGCTCCAAACCTGGACCATCTCAGGCTCAATCCGGAATTTCCCCAGGAAATAGGGCGCGCGATTTATGAACCGATGGGATGGGAACATCCGTTCCTGCCGTACGTAAATACGGGCGTTCTGTTTTGCCGCGACAGCCCCCAGGCTCACTGTCTGTTTGCGACGTGGCACCAGCGATGGAAGGAGCAGACGGAGCGGCTCGGGACCTGCCTGGATCAGCCCTCCTTCAACCGGGTGATGTGGGAACAGCCCGAGTGCTTAACCGTCATGCCCCGCGCTTTCAATGCGGCCGTTGATGTGGACCCCGATTTCGCAGCCGGCGCGTGGGTATATCATTATTACATCTCGATTTATTCCGGGAAACCCCGCCGCGACAGCTTGCTGGGAATCACGGCGCGCGAAATCCAACGGCGGGGCCAAATCAATCAGACAACGCTGTGCTTCCTACTTGCGCAAAAGCGGGCCTTCGTACCTGAGGCATATCGCCTGCTGCGCGTCCTCAAAGAGGGGCTGTGGCGGCATGCTTACTATCTATGCAAGGACGGGGCCGTCGCAGTCGAGCCTACCCAGGCAATGCAACCCTTTTCCTTCACGGCCGGCGCCACAGATCGAAAGGCTTAGCCGCCTTCGTTTCAAAGGGGAGCGTCACTTTTCTCCCGGTGCCAGCGGATTCGTAAGCTGCGAACAGCACTTCCAACACTGCGCGGGCGTCCTCGCCGGTCACGTGCGGCTGCTTGTCGTTTTTCACGCAATCCACGAAGTGGGCCATCTCGTGTACGAAGCCGTAATTCCAGATCTCCTCGTAAATGGTGAACGACCAACCGACGGTCGAGCCGGCCTTTTCAACGGCATAGTCATAACCCGAGGCGCTGTAAGTCTCGATGGCGTTGCCGTGCAGCAAGTCGGCATAAGCGACACCCTTTGAGCCGTGCACCTCTGCCCGGTCGTCCATGCCGCCCAACTTGGTCCAACTCTCCTCCGCGATGGCAACCGCGCCACTGGCGAATTCCAGCACCAGGACTGCATTGTCTTCGCCACGAGTCTTCCGCCGGTGAACATGCGTGCCCATTTGCGCATAGACAGAGCTGACCGGCGGCCGGCCCAGTATCCAACGAAAGAACTCGATGGCGTGACAGCCCATGTCCATGGTGACGCCCCCGCCGGAGCGGTTCACGTCCCAGAAATGGGCCGCGTGCGGTCCATCGTGCTTTTCGGATTGCTTGAGCAGCACGGGCTTGCCGAGCGCTCCGGAATCCAGCAACTGTTTTAAACGAACGTATTTCGGCGCGAAGCACAGCTCTTCAGCGTACATCAACTTGATCCTTGCGCGGCGGCCGGCCTCAAGCATGCGGTCGGCCTCCGCCAGGTTCAAACACATGGGCTTTTCCAGGACGATGTGTTTGCCCGCTGCGGCGGCATCGAGCGCCGCCTTGCAATGAAGGTCGTTGGGAATCCCCAGCACCACCAGGTCGATTTCGTCCACTTCCAGCAACTGGCGGTAGTCTCTAAAATGATGCGGAACGCCATGCTTTTTCGCGAAAGCTCGGGCTTTCCCAGCGGAGGGCGAAGCCACCGCGAACAATTCAGCATCCGCGCACCTTCCGAGCGACTCGGCATGAATCGCCGAGATGAAACCCGAACCAATCAACCCAACTCTGACTTTCTTACTCATGCCCTCCTGCGTTGGCGCCTCACAGGCTCCATCCTTTCCGATACTCATAATGCAGGAACTTGTTTGCGTCAGGGTCGTTCGTGATCTTCATATTCTCGCTGTCCCACAGCAGTTTCTCGCCGCCGTTGCGGATACAGACGCTGCCCAACAGGACCGCTTCGGTGAGCGGACCAGCGAAATTGAAATCCGACCTTGTCGCCGAGCCGGTCTTGCAGGCTGCCACCCACTCTTTGTAGTGCCCGATCGAGCGGGGCAAGGTCTTGGCTGGCCGCTGGTATCCTTTATCGAGGCTTTCCGGCAGCAGGCGGGGATGCTCACCGCCCCAACCGGTCACCAGCATCTTGCCCTTATCGCCCACGAAAACGATGCCATCTTCCGGGTCTAATTCCCGGTTTGCCTCCAATTCCACCGGGCGTTCGGGGAGCAGCCCGCCATCGTACCAGTGCAGCTTGACGGGCGGCATGTCGGCCCGAGCGGGGAATTGGTAATGAACCATAGCGGCGAGCGGGACCGATTCCGGGAACACAGGGGTCGAGCTGGCCTGAACGCTTTCCGGCGCGCCAAGCTTCAGGGCCGAGAAAACGGGCGCGAGATTGTGGATCCCCATGTCGCCGAGTCCACCTGAACCAAAATCCCACCACCCTCGCCAGCGGAAAGGGACGTAAGCCGGATGGTACGGCCGGAACGGAGTCGGGCCTAGCCACAGGTCCCAATCGAGTGTCGCAGGGGTGGGCGGCGTTTCCGTCGGTCGCTCAATGCCCTGCGCCCACCAGAGCGGCATCTTGCCTCGATGCGTCGGTCGGTCGGACCAAACATGCACTTCCCTCACTGGCCCGATCGCACCGTCCCAGAGCCATTCGTTGATGAGCCGGTTGCCTTCGAAGGCCATGCCTTGATTGCCCATCTGCGTAGCCACTTTGGCCTCGCGGGCCACCTTGGCGACCACTCGCGCTTCATGCACGGTGCGAGTGAGCGGTTTTTCGCAATAGACATGCTTCCCATGTTTCATGGCAGCGGCCGAAACCACGGCATGATTATGGTCCGGTGTGCCCACGACGACCGCGTCGATTCCTTTCTCCTTTTCGAGCATTTCGCGGAAGTCTTTATGGCGTTTGGCATTCGGATACTTCTTAAACGTATGTGCGGCGTGCTCTTCATCTACGTCGCACAGCGCAACGATGTTCTCGCTGCTCATTTCATCAATGTCGTTGCCGCCCTGGCCCCCAATACCGATTCCAGCAATGTTGAGCTTGCTGTTCGGGGAGACGGCTCCCGCCCGCCCCAGCACCTCGCTCGGCAGCACCAACACGCTGGCGATGGCGCCGGTCGAGGCGAGAAAACTCCGCCGGGTGATGGGACCGTTCGGTCGTCCACGTTCTTGATTTTGGTCGTTCATAGTTCTCATGCCTTTCTGCCTCATTTCCATCCCGCAGGTTGCTGAACCAGCGGGATGGATGACTTTCTAGCCGCGCCGTTAAAATCACACACGTGGGGTCTCATGCCCGTGGCTGGTGGTTCCCCGCAGCCTCGCGATCACACAACACTGTCACGTCCGGGTGCAACCAAAGAAAAGACGCGGGAAAACGCGGCGTGACGCCGGGCCGGAAGAGTCGTTTCAACACCGCTCGTTTCTTTCGACCGCTTACCAGCAACAGGATGCAACGGGAGCGCAGGATGTCGCCGATCCCGAGCGTCAGTCCGTAGCGAGGCTTCCGCGCCAGTCCCCGGAGCATCGCGTGGTTGCGCGAGCTGCCGGACAGCCGGACAACGTGGGCGTGAGGAACCAGTGCGCGCGCAGGCTCGTTCATGGCCACGTGACCGTTGCCGCCCAGTCCCAGGATGCAAAGGTCGATTGGCCCATGGTCCGCCAGCCAGCGCCCGATGCGTTCGCACTCGCGCCTCGGTTTCGGAGCATCGCTCCTGAAAGCCATAAACCGCTCGTGGCTCAGTTGAAGCGGGGCCGCCAGCTTTTCCTGCAGGTCCGCCGCGCAACTGGCCGGATTGCCGCGAGGCAGCCCGGCCCATTCGTCGATCTGGAGGACGCGAAGCCTGGAGAACAACCGAGGGTGGCGCGCCTTGTGTGACGCGAAGACCTGATAGGTTCGAGTGGGAGTGCTCCCGGCAGAAGCGCAGAGCAGGAATTGCTGCTGCTCCCTTATTGCACTGAGAATACGCGCCGCCGCCTCCCGGCTCATGGCTTCGTAATTCTCAAAGACCTGGACCTTGAGCGCTGAGGTGGCACCCGAATAATCCATATCGCTCGTATGATGCACACTCGCCAGAGTCGGGCAAAGCAATTCCAACCGGCATCTGAAAATCTTTCGGACTGCGTTCTTGCAGGATTTCCCGTAATACAACGGCATGCCATCCCAAACCCAGGACGAGTCAGCGGCGCCCACGGCGTCCGCCCACCTGAAGCGGCGTTTCGGGTTGCTGCAGGCGACAGCGCTGAACATGTCCACCATGATCGGAATCGGACCGTTCATCACGATCCCGGTGCTGATGGCCGCGATGGGGGGGCCGCAGGCGATGCTCGGTTGGGTGGTCGGATTGGTGATCGCTTGCGCGGACGGCCTGGTCTGGAGCGAACTCGGGGCCGCGATGCCCGGCTCGGGTGGGAGTTACGTCTATTTGCGCGAGACGTTTGGGCGAGCGATGGCCTTTCTGTTCATCTGGCAGTTTCTGCTAAGCGGACCGCTGGAGATTGCTTCGGGTTACATCGGCTTTGCCCAGTACGCCCGCTACCTGTGGCCGTCGATGACTGAATTTGAGGCGCGCGTGGTTATGGCTGGCGCCGGCGCGCTGATCCTGGCGCTGCTGTACCGGCAGATCACCGCTATCGGACGAATTACCGTGGCACTGTGGGTTGGCACGTTGTTGACAGTCGGGGCGGTCGTGGTGTCCGGACTGTTCCATTTCAACCCGAAGCTGGCGTTTGATTTTCCGCCCCATGCTTTCGGTTTTTCGCTGGGCTTCTTTATGGGTCTTGGGGCCGCGGTACGGGTGGGAATCTATGATTACCTTGGTTACTATGACATTTGCTACATCGGAGACGAGGTGCGTGAGCCTGGGCGAGTCATCCCGCGCTCGATTCTTATCAGCCTGGTGACGGTGGCGGTGATTTACATGACGATGAACCTCGTCATTGTCGGGGTCGTCCCCTGGCGCGAGTTCGTGCCGGCCCCGGGAACGCCTGCGCCCGATCCCCCGCCGCCGGTCGTTTCCTGGTTTATCGAAAGACTCTACGGCATCCGCGTTGCGCGGATGTTCACCGTGATGGTGCTATGGACCGCCTTTGCCAGTTGCTTTTGCCTCGTTCTGGGCTACTCGCGGATTCCGTATGCCGCCGCACGCGATGGTAACTTCTTCAGGCTGTTTGGCCGTGTTCACCCAAAGAGGAATTTCCCACATTTCTCTCTCTTATTCGTTGGCGCACTGGCCATCCTGTGCAGTTGGCTGCCCCTGATGACGGTCATCGACGCGCTGCTGACCACCCGGATCCTGGTGCAGTTTATTGGTCAAATCGGGGCTTTGGTTTGGTTGCGCCGCCGCCGCCCGAACCTGGAACGGCCCTTCCGGATGTGGCTATATCCGCTGCCGGCCCTAATTGGACTCCTCGGGTGGATTTTCCTGTTCGCGACCACCGGCCAGAAAACGATCCTCTACGCGTTGGCGGCGCTGGGTGCAGGTATAGTCTTTTATGTTGTTTGGTCGCCTTGGGCGCCAGAAGCGTCAAGGTCAGCACGACCTTGAAGCGCGATGAGACGAGCCCGCTAAACTGCCTTTTTGGCGGGCATGGCCCGGGTCGCCCCGGTTGAGATCCCGCCATCCACGAGCAACGTCTGGCCGGTCACATAAGCGCTGGCATCCGAGGCGAGGAACACCACCGCGCCTTCCAAATCATGCGGTTGACCGGGCCGTTTGAGCGGGATCCGGTCGCAAAGGTAATCGACCCACTCTTTGTTGTCATACATCACCGCGTTCTGCGCGGTCTTGAACCAGCCGGGCGCCAGGCAGTTGACGGTAATCCCATGGATGCCCCAATCGTCGGCCAGGCTCATCGTCAATTGCTTCACTCCGCCACGACTGGCGCCGTACGGTCCCAGGCCGGCGTAACCGGCAACACAGGTGACCGAACCGATGTTGACAATGCGCCCGTACTTCCTGGCGATCATGTGCCGCGCTATCGCTTGCGACACAAAGAACGTTCCCCGCAGATTTGTATCGAGCACCAGGTTCCAGTCGTCCCAGGTGACCTCCAGCGCCGGCTTGCGGACATTGCACCCGGCGTTGTTCACAAGGATGTCGATCTTGCCGTAGTGCGCGACCGCCGCGGCCACCATGGTCTGGATGCTCGCAAGCTGGCGCACATCCAGCGGCAGAGACAGCACCTGGCGGCCAAGCGATTCGATCTCGGCCTGGAAGGGTTTTAGCGCGTTCGGGTCGCGACTCGTTATCACCAAGTCGGCACCGGCCTTTGCGAGCGCCCGACCGAAATATTGGCCCAGTCCCCGGCTTGTGCCAGTAACGACGGCCACCTTTCCCGTGAGGTCAAAAGGGTTCACATTCATACAACAACAATCCGGTGTAGTGGCCGGCGGCCATCAAGGCCTGAGGATCACTTTCAACAAGCCCGCTTCTTTCCGACGAAGCCGCTCGAACCACTCGGCGCCCTCCGTCAGCGGCGCGACGGCGCTGATCAGCGGTGCAGCTTTTAGCGCCCCTCGCGATAGCATCTGCAGACAGGCCGGATACTCCCCTCGCGAGGCACAGGAGCCGAAAACCCTCAGTTCCCGAGTCACCGCCGCTTGCAGCGGGAATTCGATTTTCGGCGCGACGTTGCCGACGAGCGTCACCGCGCCGCTTTTCCGCAGGCAGAGCAACGCCAGGTCCACGGTCGGCGTCAGGCCCACCGCTTCGAACGCGAGGTCTGCGCCCCGGCCCTGCGTGAGCCGCAGAATCGCCTCAGCCGCGTTCTCGTCGGCGGAGTTGACCGTGTGCGTCGCTCCGAGCTTGGCGGCCAGCGCGAGCCGGTCGGCGGCGACATCAACGACGATGAGTCGCCCGCAGCCGGTTTGGCTGAGCCCTTGAACGAGTGCCAGGCCGATCATTCCCGCACCCACCACGACGACCGCGTCGTTCAAAGTCGGCGGCGAGCGCCGGATGGCGTGCAGCGCGATGGCAAAAGGTTCCACCAGCGCCGCGTGCTCCGACGGCAGACCCTCCGGCACACGGTACAGGATGCGTTGCGGCACCACGACGAATTCCGCAAATGCGCCGTGCTGCCGATAATCTTCGCAGGACACCCCCAACACGCGGCGATTGTCACATAGATTGACCTGGCCGCGGCGGCAGTAGTCGCAATGCCCGCAGTAGATCGTGGAGTCAAACGTAACCGTTTCGCCGGAATGCCAGGTGGTGGCCTCTTTGCCGGTTCCGGCAATCACGCCGGCCGCTTCGTGGCCCATTATAATGGGCGGACGCCGCCTCCCCGTACTGCCGTCCATGCCATGAACATCGCTGCCGCAAATCCCGCATGCTTTGACGGCGATGAGCACCTCGTCCGGGCCGGGCTCCGGCGCCGGGACCTCTTCGTAGGCGAAGCGTTTGTATTCTTTGAGCACCAGGGCTTTCATGGCTGCTGTTTCGCTTCAGATGAACACAGATGGAATCCTTGTTAAAGTTTTTTCATCAGCCAAGCTTGCCGCAGCTTGCCGTCCTTGGCGGGGTGTGGTTAACTCGAAACGCCTTATGAAAACATTCAAACCAACAGGCAACACCTCCCTTCCTGCAGTTTCCCGACGGCGCTTCCTGGTCAGCGCCGGCGCAGTGGCTGCGGCCGTCAGTGTCGTGCCGCGCGAGGTCCTTGGCGGGCCACGGCATGTCCCTCCCAGCGAAAAGATCAACCTCGCATATATTGGCTGCGGCACGCAGGGTATGCGGCAAATGCTGGCGGCGTTGCCTAAACCACAGCTCAATATCGTCGCGGTGTGCGATCCGAATCGCAAGAGCGACGATTACCCCGAGTGGGCCAAGCACGAGGTGAACAACAAAATCAGCAAGTTCCTGGACGACCCCGCCTGGGCCCAGGGTGCGCGTGGCGGTTTATGCGGACGCGAGGTCGGGCTGGAGGTGGTTAATCGCTATTACGCGAAACAGAAACGCTCGGGGCAGGGTACCTCCTGCCGGGCTTACACGGATTTCCGCGAACTGCTGGAAAAGGAGAAGGACCTGGATGCGGTCTATAACATGACGCCGGAGCATTTGCATGGCGTGGTCGCGGTCCGGGCCATGCGCAAGGGCAAACACATCATCACACACAAGCCGATGTCGAACGTTCTGAACGAAGTGCGCATCGCCCGCGATACTGCTCGCGAGACCGGCGTCGCTACACAACTCTTCTGCTCCGCCGGCATGGCGAGCACCCCCACGATCGCCGAATGGCTCACCAGCGGCTGCATTGGGCCCGTCCGCGAAGTACACAATTGGTCCTCGCGCCCATTCTGGCCGCAGGGAATGACCGAACGCCCCTCGGATACGCCGCCGGTTCCCGATGGGTTTCTTTGGGACCTCTGGCTAGGGCCGGCGAGCGAGCGGCCATACCACCCGGCGTACACGAATGCGGTTTTCCGCGGTTGGTGCGACTTCGGCACCGGGGCGCTGGGTGACATGGGTCACTACAGCTTTCACCAAATCTTCGAGATCCTGAAATTGGGTTCGCCGCTCAGCGTCGAAGCAACGCGCAGTCAATACTGGAAAATTGAGGACTACACGTGGCACAAACAGACCAACCGCCTGGCATATCCTCGCGCCTCGCTGATCCACTGGCAATTCCCCGCCCGGGGGGATTTGCCTCCGGTAACACTTCACTGGTACGACGGCGGGCTGCAGCCACCGCTGTTGAAAGAGCTCGCCGAAGATGGCGAACCAATGCCCGATGAAGGGTTGTTATTTGTCGGCGATAATGGAAAACTTCTGGCTGGCTTCAGCGGCGAGGACCCTCGGCTGATTCCCAAGGCGCGAATGCAGGACTTCAAGGAACCGCCTAAGACTCTGCCGCGCCCCATCGACGAATTGGACCAGTTCATCCGCGCCTGCCGCGGCGGTCAGCCTTCCGACGCGTGCTTTGAGAACGCGTATCCTTTCGCCGAAACGATCCTGTTGGGCACCATCGCTCTGCGCGTAAACAAAAAACTCGCGTGGGATTCCGCCAGGTTCGAGTTCGCCAATTCGCCTGAGGCGAACGAGTTGAAATTCCGCAAGAATCGTCCAGGATGGGAGATATGAAACACATGAACACCCACCCTTCGTCTGCGCTCCCGCGTAGGAACTTCCTCGCCACTCTTGGTGGGTTCACCGCCTTTTCCATCCTGGCCGCCGCGACTCCTCCGGCCCAGGCCGCCCCGCGCAAAGGGCGCTTGAAACAGAGCCTCTGCCGTGGCGTTTTCAGCGGCCTCAAGCTTGACCTGGACGGCCAATGCCGCGAAGCCGCTCGCCTTGGCGCCGTCGGCATCGACCTGGTCGGTCCCAATGACTTCCCGGTGCTTAAGAAGCACGGACTGATCCCGACGATGGTGCCCGGAGGCAGCGGCATCAAGAGCGGTATCAACGACAAGAAAAACCATGCGGACATGGATGCCAAAATGCGTGAGGCGATCAAAGCTACAGCTGCGGCAGGCGCGCCGAACGTCATCGTGCTGGCGGGCGACCGCAAAGGAATTTCCGACGAGGAGGGCCTCGACAACACGGTCGCGTTTCTTAAAAACCTCAAAGCGCTGGCGGAGGAACAGAACGTCACGCTCTGCATGGAGCTGCTGAACAGCAAGGTCAATCACCCGGGATACATGTGCGACCACACCTCCTGGGGGGTGGAAGCCTGCAAGCGCGTCAACTCGCCGCGCGTAAAGCTGCTCTATGACATCTACCACATGCAGATCATGGAGGGCGACATCATCCGCACCATCCGCAACAATTTCGCCTACATTGGGCACTTCCATACTGCCGGCAATCCCGGTCGGCATGAGTTCGATGATACGCAGGAGATGAATTACACCGGCATCTGCAAAGCCATCGGCGACCTCGGCCACCAGGGGTACATAGCCCATGAATACTCACCTACCAAAGAGCCGCTGGAAACGCTGGATAAGATGATGCGCCTCTGTGAGGTCTGAGGCGGAGGCCAGAAATCGTCGAAGCGTGAGAGTGATGCGTGAAACGTGAAAGAATTGCGTTTAACGTTTTCTCCGTTTTAACCTTTTAACGTTTCAACCTCGTACGTTTCACGCATCACGCATCCCTCTTTCGCCTCAACGGACTCTCAAGCTCGGATCACCGAATACCATAAACTTCATCCCTTGAAAAAAGATGCTCGGCGGATACCAATCGTCATTCGGTTTTAGATCGGCGAGGTGCTCCTTATCGAAGTAATGGCGAATTGCCTCGGCCCAACAATCGCCCAGGCGTGGCGTTTTCGTTTCGCTCAACGCGGTGACGAATCCTTCGACTAACGTCAGGGCACAAGGTTGGCTGCCGGTATCGCAGCCAATATAGGCGACCGCCCCGTTGGGCCCGCGCTTGAGCAATTGCTCGCCCAGGCCGGTCGGGTTGAACCGGCCGCGTTGATACGGCGACGGCGGCGGCGGGGGCGCGTCGAACCTCTCCCCATGGTCGGTGCCGGCGTGCTCCTTGCCATCCACGTCGACATAGCCATCGTAGGGTGGAAGCGGCGCAAAATAGGCCGTGCTGCACCCGGCCGAAATGACAACCGGCAGCGCGGGGCCGTTGGTGAGGCCGTCGAGGTCACGGACTGAAAAACATTGCTCCCATGCATCCGCAGCGCCGTGACCGGTATGCACCACAAGGCCGACCCCGTTCTCCAACAGCGCCCGCACCTGCTCATGGTTCGGCGGCAACATGCTTGCCGGGTGGCCCCTGTCGGAGTAATACCGCTTTTCCACTCGCCAGGAATTCGTGAGTCTGGCGGCGAGGTCGTCCAGCAGATGCCGGCTGTCCACCCAGCCGCCCACCGCCAATAGTGCCGCCCGCTGCAATTGCGGGTCGTCCCCAGCTGACACCAGGCGCTCGCGCGCGATCGTTTTGGCAGCCACTCGTTGAACCTCTTCCGATGTGCTGACCGGCCAGCGCCCGACGGCAATGTCGGGCAGGTAATCCACCGCGTCGTAGTTGATCGGGTCGTGCTTGTTCTTCTCGCCTCTAACTTCTCCAAAGTATGCGGCGTGAAACGACTCCTTGCGCGCGTTCCAGTCCTCGAACGAACCATCGGCTTTGGCCAAATCGCTGTAATAAAGGTCGCTCGGGTAGAACGCATAATCGTAGGCCGCCGGAGTGACCCGATCGAGAACCATGAATCGCACTGGTAGCACGTCCACATCCCCAACCAACAAGGCGTATCCGAGGTCGCGATGACGCCACCGCTCGTACAGGAAACGCTTGAGCTTCTCCGGATCATCCGCCCCGATGCCGCGCTGAAGAATCGTCTCCAGCGAGACCAATTCGGTCGGCAGCAGAATGCTTTTATAACGTACAAATTCCTTCAGGGCGGGATAAAAAGCCCTTGGCGCGACAATCACCAGACGTTTCGGCCGAGCTTCACGGTTCTCCTTGGCCTCGGTCTGCGCTCGAAGGTCGCTTGGGCTGAGGCACACCAGGCCGATCAAAAACCACCCACCAAAAATTCTCATCGCCGGTGCTGCGGAGAGTTCTGACAGCCGGGACAGAATCCGCCCCGTCGGATAAGACGGCGGCTCTTTTCCATGCCCCTGGTGCGGTTCGTGGTTCAATGCGTCTGCGGCTGAGTCCCGGGCTCCGCCTCGCCGGCCGCCGCTTTCATCCCATAGTCGCGTTCCAGCCGGCACACCTGAATCCGATACTCCGAATAGAACTTCTCCCGCCCCAATCGCTGCGCTTCCCGGTGCTCGGGATGCTGCCGCCATGCTTGATGCGCCGCCTCCGAATCGAACTCCACCAACGATACCCGTTCGCCGTCCGGTGCGGTGAAAGTCTTGATGGAAACGAAACCGGGCATGTTCTGCGCCAGGTCATCCATCCGCGCCGCCATCCGCTCGTATTCCTCCCGGTGCTCCGGCCGCAGCCGCGAGCGAAAAATGGTGACAATCATTGCGGTTGAAACGTTAAAGCTAATCGTTTCACGCATCACGTTTCACGCCTCAACGCTTCCCTTCACCCCCCGCCCACGCCAGCCCGTCTGCACCACGTCCCGCATCGATTAGCTTTTCCACTTTCCAATCCTTCAGGTCCAACACGGCGACCTGTCGGCTCGCATCGCAGGAAACATAAGCCACGGCGCCATCAGGACGGACGACCACTTCCTGCGGGGCACGGGGCACATCCACCGTGTGCTGGACCTTCATAGTGTCCAGGTTCACCGCGCCTACTTTGTTGATGCCGATTAGCGCGACGAGCAACCAACGGCCATCCGGCGTCGCGGCCGTGCCGTAGCCGACTCCGGGCAGGGTCACCCAGTGCTTCACTTTGTTGCTCGCGGTATCGATTACGGCGAGCTGCGGTTTGGTTTGGTCCGCCGTGAAGGCCCAGCGGTCATCGGGCGAAAGCGCAATGCGCTGGGTGGTGCGCGAGATCGGTATGACTTCCAGCACTTTCTTCGTTTCCAGGTCCAGCACCGACACCGTGCCGGGCCCGACATTCGCCGTGTAGCCGCGCCGGCCATCGCTCGTGATCGCCAGCATGTGAGACTCGGATTGTCCAGTAGGGATGGTGGTGACAATCTTTAATGTGTCTGGATCAATCACTGTCAGGGCGTCTTCCAGCTCTGTTGTTACGTAAAGCAAACCGTTCTTCGGACCGAAGACCGCGCAATGAGGTCGAACGCCTTTTCCGAAATCAACCGTCCCGATCACCGTCCGCTTGGCCAGGTCGATCACCCGCAGCAGGCTGCCATCCGTCCCGGCGTGACCGACCCCCGAATTGCCGTAGATCGGAACAAAAGCTCGTTTCCCATCGGGGGACGCGGCGACTTCGTGGCCGGTCACACCATCCTCCGGCACCGTGGCAACCTGCCGGCCGGTTTCAGGATCAATAATGCCGAGCGTCTGGTCCCCCTTGTTGGCCACCAGCAATAGGCCTTTGCTCCCGCCGCCGCTTGCTTCGGCTGCACGCAGATTGGGTTGCGCGCCGGTTGCAAGCATTCCTAACAGGCAGAGAGCCAGCCCGGTTTTCAACGAGCCTACGCAAAAGCCCACAATTTCCGCCGACACAATCCGCGCCAAAACAGTCTCGAGGTTCATGACTCAAATCATTCACCGAAACAGTCTCAAAGGCAAATAGGATCGATAGTGCGGGACGCGTGACTAATGACCGGTGCTCCAGCGACTGACCACTGCTTACTGATTACTGGTCACTCATCACTATCCACGCCCTCGCATCCGGGCAGGCTCGCCTACGCTGCCATTTGCATCGCCGACAACCGTTGGTCCAGGTCGGCCAGTTGCAATCGCAATTTGGCGGGCAGTTTGTCTCCAAATTTGTTGAAGTAACTCGTGGCGTCTTCGATTTCCTTCTTCCACGCCTCGGGCTCAACGCTGAGCAACAATTTCAAGTCATCCGGGCTGAGGCTCAAACCGCGGAGGTCCAACGCCCCGTCCGCTGGCAGCCAGCCGATGGGCGATTCCACGGCCTTCCCTTTGCCCTCGACGCGCTCGCAAATCCACTTGAGCACCCGGCTGTTCTCGCCGTAACCCGGCCAGAGCCATTTCCCCTCAGGACTCTTCCGAAACCAGTTCACAAAGAAGACCTTCGGCAGCCGGGCACGATCGGTGCGCCCAACAAAGGAGAGCCAGTATCCGAGGTAATCGCCCATGTTATAGCCGCAAAACGGCAGCATGGCGAACGGATCGCGCCGCAAGACTCCCGCCTGGCCCAGTGCCGCCGCAGTCGTTTCCGACCCGGCGCTCGCGCCCATGAACACGCCGTGCTCCCAGTCGAAGGCCTCGGCCACCAACGGCACCGTGCTCGCGCGCCGGCCGCCAAACAGCACCGCCGAGAGCGGCACGCCGGCGGCGCTTTCCCAACTCGGATCAATCACAGGGCACTGCGACGCCGGGGTGGTGAACCGCGCGTTCGGATGCGCCCCTTTCCGGCCGCTGTCCGGCGTCCATTCGTTCCCCTGCCAATCGATGCCGCGTGCCGGCGCGGGCACTCCCATGTCCTCCCACCACACGTCGTTGTCAGGCGTGAGCACCACGTTGGTGAAAATCGTGTTGCGATTGATCGTCTCCATGGCATTCGGGTTGGTCTTTGCCGAAGTACCCGGCGCGACGCCGAAAAAGCCCGCCTCGGGGTTCATGGCATAAAGCTGCCCATCTGCGCCGACGCGGATCCAGGCGATATCGTCGCCCACACAACGCACCGTCCAACCGGTCAGGCTGGGCCGCATCATCGCCAGGTTCGTCTTGCCGCAAGCGCTGGGAAACGCTGCGGCGACGTAGTGGGTTTTTCCCTGAGGCGAAGTCAGCGCCAGGATCAACATGTGTTCCGCCAGCCACCCCTCGCGGCGTGCCACCGCCGATGCGATGCGCAGCGCCAGGCATTTCTTGCCCAACAGAGCGTTGCCCCCGTACCCCGAACCGTAGGACCAGATCGACGGGTCATCCGGAAAGTGGACGATGTATTTCTTTTGCGGGTCCGGCTCGCAGGGCCACGGCAGGTCGGCCTGACCGGGCTTGAGCGGCGCTCCTACCGAGTGCAGGCAGGGGATGAATTCGCCGTCCGTGCCGAGCTTATCGAGCACCGCCTGGCCCATGCGCGTCATAATCCGCATGTTTACCACCACGTAAGGGGAATCGCTGATCTCAATCCCGACCTTGCAGATCGGTGAGTGCAGCGGCCCCATTGCGAATGGAATCACATACATCGTGCGTCCGGCCATGCACCCCTTGAAGACCGTTCTCAACTGCTCCTTCGTTTCGCTCGGGTCGGCCCAGTTGTTGGTCGGACCGGCGTCCTCGTTGGTCCGCGAACAAATGAACGTCCGGTCCTCGACCCGCGCGACGTCGCTGGGGTGCGAACGCGCCAGGTAGGAGCCTGGGCGTTTTACCGGGTCCAGCCGGGTCAGCGTCCCCGTGTGTACCATCTGTTCGCAAAGCGCTTCGTTTTCCTGCTGGGACCCGTCGCACCAGTGAATGCGCGCCGGCTGGCAGAGTTTGGTCATTTCCTCGACCCAGGCGAGGAGTTGTTGATGAGTCGTAGCTGCGGTCGTCATAAAAATCTTGCTTGCACGTTTAGTCTTTCATTCTAGGGCCGGGCTGTCACTTAACCTAATACGATTTTTAAATTGAGCTGTTAGGTTTAACCAAATACCCTGGCATCGTGGATTTTTTGAACTACCACCACCTGCGGTACTTCTGGACCGTCGCCCAGGAAGGCAGCTTGCGCAAGGCCGCGGAGAAAATGCGCGTCTCGCAGCCGACCATCTCGGCCCAGATCGCCGCTCTCGAAAATGCCCTCGGTGAAAAACTGTTCCGCCGCAGCCCGCGCGGACTCAGCCTGACGGAAACCGGCCAGCAGGCCTTCAGCTATGCGAAGGACATTTTCGCGCTGGGCCAGGAACTGCTGCTCGCACTCAAACAGCGGCCCACCCGCCGGCCCTTGCGCGTCCACATCGGCATCGCCGACTCGCTGCCCAAGCTGGTCACCCATGAACTGATCAAGCCGATCTTCAGCCTCGAACAGCCCGTGCAGGCCGCCTGCGTCGAGGGCAAAACCGCCGACTTGCTGGCACAGCTCGGCGTTTACCGACTCGATATCGTCCTCGCGAACGAGCCTGCTCCAAGCTCGCTCCACGTCAAGGTCTTCAACCATCTGCTCGGCGAATGCGGGGTCACCTTTTGCGCCGCACCTTCGCTCGCCGCGAAACTCGCCCGTCGTTTCCCCCAATCGCTCGACCAGGCCCCCGTCCTGCTTCCCGGAGCCAGCCCGCTGCGCCGGTCCCTCGAAAACTGGTTCCAGACCCGCCAGATTCGCCCCCGCCTCGTCGCCGAATACGACGACGCGGCGCTGCTGAAAACCGCCGCCGCGGATGCCCTCGGTTTCTTCGCGCTCCCCACCTGCGCGCTCCACGAAGCCGTCAACCGCTACGGATTCCAGGTCGTGGGTCGAACCTCCGATTGCCGCGAGCAGTTCTACGCCATCACCGCCGAACGCAAACTCCGTCACCCCGCAGTCCTTGCCATCACCTCCGCCGCCCGCGCTCAACTCTTTGGCCGCCACCGCAGCAGAACTTAGCGTCTTGAAGCGTCACTTTTTAACGTCTCTAACGGCTTCCCCCGTCACGCTCCAACGCTTCACGCTCCGCCCCCTTCCGGTCCCGTATCCGTTCCATCGCCCACCGCGCGTGCTCCGCAATCAACGGTTCGGGGTCTCCCGCCGCTCGTTCCAGGCCCGGCAGCGCCGTCTCATCGCCGATATTGCCCAGAGCCACGCAAACGTTCCGCACCAACCCGCGGCGTTTGGCCCGAACCATCGGCGTTCCAGCGAATCGCCGTTTGAACTCAGCTTCGTCTATCGAAAGTAATTCCAACAGGTCCGGCCCGGCCAAATCCGTTCGCGCGTGGGCTTTCATCATCCGACCCTCGCGCGCGAACCGGTTCCACGGACACGCCGCCAGGCAATCGTCGCAGCCGTAAATCCGGTTTCCAATCGCCGGCCGAAGCTCGATTGGAATTGGACCTTTTAGCTCGATGGTCAGATAGGAGATGCAGCGCCGGGCATCGAGCTGGAAGGGAGCGGGGAGCGCTCCGGTCGGGCACGCCTCCAGGCACCGGGTGCATGAACCGCACCGGTTCTTCTCCGGCAGGTCTGGCTCCAGTTCCAGCGTCGTCAGAATCTCTGCCAGAAAAATCCAGTTGCCAAGCTGACGGCTGATCAGGTTCGTGTGTTTGCCAACAAACCCCAACCCCGCCCGTTGCGCCAAATCGCGTTCCAACAGCGGCCCGGTATCCACATACCACAGTGACCGGGTCCCTTCCCCGCCAACTTGGTCGACAAACCGCCTTAGTTCCCTCAATCGCTCACCCATCACCTCATGGTAATCCCGATACCGCGCATACCGCGCCACCACTCCGCGCCCCAAAGGACCGTAATGCGTGTTGCGTGTCGCGTGTTCCGGGGACTTGGGACTTGGAACTTGGAACTTGAAGCTTGCAACTTGAGGCTCCGTCCCCGCGTAGCTCACCGCCAGCGTAATGATACTTTTCGCGCCGGCGAGCACTTGACCCGGGGCCACGCGTTTGACCGCGTTGCGTTCCAGATAGCCCATCTCCCCATGTTGGCCTTCGGCCAGCCAGCGCTCGAATTGCTGGGCAGAACCTGGCCGCTCCGCTGTGGTGACCCGGCAATCATCAAACCCCAATTCCCGCGCTCGGCGCCGAATCGCCTCTTTCATCGATGGGCTGCTTGCGCCATGTGAAACTGGTGGATCACCTGCGTCGCGACTTCCCGCACGGACCGCATCTCCGTGTTCACAAGCACATCGGCCTGCCGGTAATATGCCTCACGCGCAGCGAGGAGTTGGCGGATTTTTGCAAGCGGATCAGGATCGTTGAGCAGCGGCCGATGCTCATGGCCGCGCACGCGTTCGAAAATTGTTTCCGGCGACGCCCACAAGCAGACCACCAGTCCATGGCTCTTAAGGCTGGCGAGGTTCGCCTCGTTCGCCGGCAACCCGCCTCCGGTCGAAATCACGGTCTTCTTCCGATGCGTCAACTCTTCGACCACGAGATGTTCCCAGTCGCGGAAAGCCGGCTCACCGTCCTTGTCGAAAATTTCACTGACCGTTTTATGCGCTCGAAATTCAATCACCTGGTCGGTATCCAGATAATCAAAATGCAGCGCGCTGGCTACCATCCGGCCAACGGACGATTTGCCTGTCCCCATGAAACCAATCAACGCAAGGTTATGAATTGGACGTGTACCGCTCACTACTCCCAATTAACGCATCCAGCATCACTTGGCACGCAGATTCTCCGGACACCGTTTAGCATCGGGGCGCGGACAGCCACGTCCCCGTGAATCCCGTGCCCGCTTGGGGCGGGGACGGCCACGTCCCTGTGAGATTCTCAATGCGGGCAGTGACCCGCGGGGACGTGGCCGTCCCCGCCCCATTGTGCGTTTGTGCTCAAATCACCCCTGGCCCAGCACGCCATGCCGGGCGACCATCCGGCTCCGTGCGATAGCCCGTGTGATGTATTCCTTGGCGCGCTGCACCGCCAACGGTAGCGACAATCCCCGCGCCAGGTATCCCGCAATTGCCGCCGAATACGTGCAGCCCGTCCCGTGCGTGCTGACGCCCCTGACGAACGGCGCGCTCAGCAACAGCTCCTGACGGCCATCGTAAAAAATATCCACCGCTTCCCTCAACCCCCGCAGGTGCCCGCCCTTGACCAGCGCCGCGCAACCAAACCGCCGATGCAACTCGCGCGCCGCCCGCCGCAGTCCCTCGACCGATCTCGGCTTTTTGCCGGTCAAAATCTCAGCCTCGTGCAGGTTAGGTGTGACCAGCAGCGCCCGCGGCATCAACTCCTCGCAAAGAGTGTTTATCGCCGCGGGCTTCAACAGCCTCGCGCCGCTCGTCGATACCATAACCGGGTCCACCACTACCGGCACGCGGCGCTCTTTGAGAAACTCCGCCACCGCCTCGATGATCGCCCCCGAATACAGCATGCCGGTCTTGACTGCGGCGGGCCTCAACTCGCTGAACGCCGCCTCGAGTTGGCTTGTCACCATCGGGACACTGCACGCCTCGATGCTCAGCACCCGCCTCGGGTTCTGTGCCGTGATGCACGTGATGGCGCTGGTTCCGTGGACCCCTAGCGCGGCGAACACTTTCAGGTCCGCCTGAATGCCCGCGCCCCCGCCGCTATCCGAACCGGCAATCGTCAAAACACAAGGGATCCGCTCGAAGCGTTTCATCGCCCCCAGTCTAATCATCTGTTGCCCCAATGGCAAAACCCGCTCCCGGCCTCGGAACTGAGACCTGAGACTTGAAACTTGAAACTTCGGCCGGTTGCCTGTGGACTTTGAACGTTCGACTTTGGACTTGGGACTTGAGACTTGGGACTTTATCTTCCGTCCGTATGGACAAGGACCAGATCGTTCAGGTTTTTAACAACATCGCCACGCTGCTCGAGTTGAAGGGGGAGAACCCTTTCAAATCGCGCGCCTACCTCAACGCCGCCCACGCCCTCGAAACCCTCAGCGAACCGCTCGACAAACTCATCACCGAACAGCGCCTCGGCGAAGTCAAAGGCATCGGCGAATCCATCCAGAAAAAAATCCTCGAACTCCTCTCCTGCGGGAAACTCGTCTATTACGAAGAGCTCAAAGCCGCCACCCCGCCCGGCCTGGTCCTCATGCTCGAAATCCCCGGGCTTGGCCCCAAGAAAATCAAAGCGCTCCACGACGAACTGGGCATCGAAACCATTGAGCAGCTCGAAGCCGCCTGCCACGCCGATAAAGTCGCCAAACTGAAAGGCTTCGGCGAAAAAACCCAGACCAACATCCTCGACGGCATCAACCGCCGCCGCTCTTACGCCGCCAAACACCTCGTCAGCGAGGCCATCCCCATCGCCGAGACCCTTCTCGACGCCCTCCGTTCCCACCCCGACGTCATCCGCTGCAGCGCCGCCGGCAGCCTCCGCCGCCATCGCGAAATCATCGGCGATATCGACTTGCTCGCCTCCTCGAAAAAACCCGCCGCGGTGCTCGACTTTTTCGCCGGCCAGCCGGGAATCCTGAACGTCATCGCCAAAGGCGAAACCAAGGCCAGCATCCTCCTCCAGGGCGGCATCCAGTCCGACCTCCGCGTCGTCTCCGACGCCGAATTCCCCTTCGCCCTGATGTACTTCACCGGCAGCAAGGAACACAACATCGTCATGCGCCAGCGCGCCATCGACCGCGGCCTCCGCCTCAACGAATACGGCCTGTTCCGCTCCCACACCGAGACCCGCGACCCCAAACTCCTCGTCCGGTGCAAAACCGAGGACGATATCTTCCAGGAACTCGGCCTCCACCCCATCCCGCCCGAGATGCGCGAAGACATGGGCGAAATCCCCCTCGCCGAAAAAGGCCCCCTCCCCCGCCTGCTCGAATGGACCGACCTCAAGGGCTCACTCCACAACCACTCCACCTGGAGCGATGGCCACCAGACCCCCGCCGACATCGCCGCTTCCATGCGCAACCTCGGCCTCGCTTATTGGGGAATCACCGACCACTCCAAAGCTTCCTTCCAGGCCGACGGCCTCGACCCCACCCGCGTCCGAAAGCAGCTCAAAGAAATCAAACAGCTCAACGACTTCTTGGCCGCCGAAGGCACCCCCTTCCGCCTGCTCACCGGCACCGAGGTCGATATCCTCAAAGACGGCAAACTCGATTTCCCCGACGACCTCCTCGCCGAACTCGACGTCGTCGTCGCCAGCATCCACCAGAGTTTCAGCCAATCCGAAGCCGAGACCACCAGACGCCTGATCGGCGTCGCCCAAAACCCTTACGTCCACATGCTCGGCCACCTCACCGGTCGATTGCTCCTCGAACGCGAGCCCTACAAAGTCAACCAGCGCGCCGTCATCGATGCCTGCGCCGAGACTGGCACCTGGATTGAGCTCAACGCCAGCCCCCTCCGCTTCGACCTGGACTGGCGCCTCTGGCCCTATGCCAAATCCAAAGGCGTCAAATGCGTTATCAACTGCGACGCCCATCGCCTCGAACACGCCGGCTTCCTCCGCCTCGGCGCCGGCATCGCCCGCAAAGGCTGGCTCACCAAAGACGACGTCATCAACACCCTCCCCCTCGACAACCTCATGAAAGAACTCCGCCGCAAACGCGCGCGCTGACGGTTGAACCGTGCAGGTTTCAAGTTTTCAGGTTTTTCACGTTCCACGCCTCACTCCACCACTCCATCACTCCAACAATCCACCCATCCACTAATCCATCAATCCACCCCCCGCCCCCCGTCCCACTCCGCCTTCAGCCTTCAGATTACAAAATCCGCCACGTCCGCCGGCGTCTGCTGCAACTTCCGCCACCGTTCGCACAGCTCGGCAATCGTCACCCGCTCTGCAATCTTCACGATCGCTTCCCGAATCTCCTTCATCACGCTCCGAATCGCACAGCGCTCCTCGTCCGGACACGAGCACTTCTCATAAAAACGCTCACTCACGCAGCTCACTGGCGCCAGCGCCCCCTCGATATGCCGCACCACCTCCGCCAGCGTGATCTCCTCCGGCCGCCGCGCCAGACGATAACCTCCGGAAACCCCCCGTCGGCTTTGGACCACGCCTGCGGATTTCAGGTCGTATAAGATTTGCTCCAGGAAACGTTTCGGAATGTTCTGATGCTCCGATATCGCCTGGATCCGAACGACTGGCTCCCCATACTTCAAACCCAGAACCAGCAATGCCCTCAAAGCATACTCCCCACGCAACGAAAGTTTCATAACCTCCCAACTATAGAATCTCGACAAATACAGTCAAGAATGGCAGCCAGGTCTTCGATCCGCCGCAACGTCCGGGTTGCCCAAAGTCACTAGGCGATCTGATCCAAAAACGTAGCAATGTACATTCAAAAACAGCATGTTACTTGTTTACGGATAGCCATTTGTACATATATATTATGATCTCTATTGACATACTGTAGTATTTCGTTATGGTTGCGTCCAGATTTGGCATAAAACCGATGAAAAACCACGATCAACAGCTCGACTCAGACGAAGACCGACCCGGCTGGCTAGCACTGGTCAGCGACCAGGTTTCCTCATTGCGCTTCGGTCTCGTCGAAATTACCGTCCACGAATCCAGGGTTGTTCATATCGAAAAGACCGAAAAACCAAGATTCCAACCGAACACTCAATTGCCCGCCAGAAACCTGGGGGCCTAACCCCTGAACCAGTGCGCCGACCTGAAAACCCGAGGCAGCCAACATAGGAAACACGCAAATGAAACGATACGGAATCATCCTGGCGGGGGCCCTCCTCGCCTTGCGGCTCGGCGCGTCCTGCGCCATGGCCCAGGACACCAACACACTCGAGCTTATCAAGCAGCTCCAACACCGCATTGATGAGCTGGAACAGAAGGTGAAAACGCTCGAAGGCGCCAAACCACCGCCACCGCCGGCCACCAACGACGCTGCCGAAAAACAACGCCTCGAGCAACTCGACCAGCAGGTCAAAATCCTTCAGCATCAGCGCGAGCTCGATGATGAGGCAGCCCAGGCCCGCGCCAGCGTAGCGCCAAAAATCTCTGTCGGCGACCAGGGCTTTTCCTTTGCCTCAGCCAACGGCAACTTCGGCGTCCAGTTCAAAGGGGTCCTCCAGATCGACTCCCGCACCTTCTTCGACGACGCCGGCATCACCGGCAATGATTCCTTCCTGCTCCGCCGGGCCCGGCCCGTCCTCCAGGGAACCGTTTTCCGCGATTTCGATTTCCTGTTCGTCCCCGACTTTGGCGGCACCGGCGGCGCCCAAATCTTTGACGCCTACCTCAACTACCGCTACAACGACGCCTTGCAGCTCCAGGCCGGCAAATTCAAGGGGCCCGTCGGGCTCGAACAGTTGCAGGCCGACCGCGACCTCCTCTTTAACGAACGCGCCTTGCCCACCGGCCTCGTGCCCAACCGCGACATCGGTTTCGAATTGCACGGCGACCTCCTCGGCGGCGTCGCCACCTACGCCGCCGGCATCTTCAATGGCGTCGGCGACGCCCGCCTTTCCAACAATGCCGATTTTGAAGACGATAAGGCCTTCATGGGACGCCTCATGTTCCAGCCGTTCAAAAAATCCGCCGCGCCGGCCCTTCAAGGCTTTGGCTTCGGTGTCGCCGGCAGCTTCGAAGATATCCAGGGTACCAACACCGCCGCCTTGCCCAGCACCACCGGCGGGTCCCTTCCCGGTTACGCCACCGTCGGCCAGCAGCAATTCTTTGCCTACAATCCCACCAACGCCGCCGTGGTTGCTAGTGGCGAGCACTGGCGCGTCTCACCTCAAGGCTATTACTATTTCGGCCCCTTCGGTCTCCTCGGTGAATACGTCATTTCCAACCAGCGTGTCAGCCGCATTGGCACCGCCCCGTTCGACTCCCGACGCCTTCAAAACACCGGCTGGGAAGTCACTGGCTCCTGGGTCCTCACCGGCGAAGATGCCACCTATGGCTCCGTCATCCCCCGCCGGAACTTTGACCCACGTCAGCACGCCTGGGGCGCCCTTCAGCTCGTCGCTCGCTTCTCCCGGTTGGACATCGACCATTCCGTCTTCCCGTTCTTCGCCGATCCCGCCACGTCCGCCCGCTCCGCTCAGGAATGGTCGGTCGGTCTGAACTGGTACCTCAACCGCAACGTCAAAGTCATGACCAGCTTTTCTCACACCACCTTCCAGGGCGGCGGCGGCAGTGGCTCATCGGCCCCGGCTCTGGTCACACGCGAGGCCGAAAATGCCCTGTTCACCCGCGTCCAACTCGCGTTTTGAAGTAGTCGAGTAATCCGGTAATGAACCGATGGAATAATGTTATGAAAAGCTTTCTAACCGCTTTAACCGTGCTGGCCTTGTCGTCCGTTTGGACCAACGCCAAAGAAATTACCCTCCTCAACGTCTCCTACGACCCCACCCGCGAGCTCTACCAAGACGTCAACGCCGCATTCGCCAAATTCTGGCAGGCCAAAACCGGCGACCAGCTCAACATCCAGCAATCCCATGGCGGCTCCGGCAAACAGGCCCGGTCCGTCATCGATGGCCTCGGCGCGGACGTCGTCACCCTCGCCCTCGCTTATGATATCGATGCCATCGCCGAAAAGTCCCATCTCCTGCCTCCCGACTGGCAAAAGCGCCTCCCCGATAACAGCTCGCCCTATACCTCCACCATCGTTTTCCTCGTCCGCAAAGGTAATCCCAAGGGAATCAAGGACTGGGATGACCTCGTCAAGCCCGGCGTCTCTGTCATCACCCCCAACCCCAAGACCTCTGGTGGCGCCCGCTGGAACTACCTCGCCGCCTGGGGCTATGGGCTCAAAAAATTCGACCGCAGCGAAGCCAAAGCCCTTGCGTTCGTCGCCAGCCTTTTCAAAAACGTGCCCATTCTCGACTCCGGCGCCCGCGGCGCCACCACCACGTTCGTCCAACGCGGCATCGGCGATGTCCTCATCGCGTGGGAAAACGAGGCCCTCCTCTCCCTTCAGGAATTCGCCAAAGGCGATTTCGAACTGATCGCCCCCTCGTCGAGCATCCTCGCCGAGCCGCCTGTCGCCTGGGTGGACAAAGTCGTCAACCGCCGCGGCACTAGCGAGGTCGCCGAAGCCTACCTCCGCTTCCTCTATACCCCCGAAGGCCAGGAGCTCGCCGCCAAACATTTTTACCGCCCACGCCTCGATTCCGTCGCCCTCAAACACGCCGCCACCTTTCCAAAAATCAACCTCTTCACCATCGACGAACTCTTTGGCGGCTGGCAAAAAGCCCAGAAAACTCATTTCAGCGAGGGCGGCATTTTCGACCAGCTTCAACAGGCGAACCGCTGACCATTTAACTATCAACTATCCAACCATCAACTTCCTCACCATCAACTTTTCTTGCCCTCCAAAGCTTCAACGAACGACCCTCAACTCTCCACCCTCGACTGCTATCAACTATCAACTAAGCACTATCAACTTTTCTTGCCCTCCCCTGCATCTACTGGCAAAGATCAGGCACAGCCGCCAACGCTTGCGCTCGGAAAACGGTGCCGCGCCTGCGATTGGAGACATTGAACATTGAAACCTTTTGCGCTCGCACCGACTTTCGCAATGTTTGCTCAACTATGCCACCGGCTACCTGATGACCTGAAAACTTGAAAACCTGACAACCTGGCCCCACGCCCCTCTCGCCCTCTGAATGGCACCAAAAAAGTTTAACGCCCTGCCCGGGTTCGGCCTCACAATGGGTTTCACCCTGTGCTACTTAAGCGCCCTCGTGCTCATCCCGTTCGCAGGCCTGGTTATCCGCGCCTGCGAAATTTCATGGGCCGACTTCTGGCACCTGGCGACAACTGAGCGCGCGCTGGCCGCCTATCGCCTCACCTTCGGCGCCTCTCTCATCGCCGCTCTCGCCAACGCCGTCTTCGGCGCCCTGCTCGCCTGGGTCCTCGTCCGATACGAATTCCCCGGGCGCCGCGTGATTGACGCGATGGTCGATTTCCCGTTCGCGCTCCCCACTGCCGTCGCCGGCCTGACCCTCGCCAGCCTCTTCGCTCCCAAAGGCTGGCTCGGGCAATACCTCGTTCCCCTGGGAATCAAAGGCGCCTTTACCCCGCTGGGCGTCATCATTGCCCTCACGTTCGTCGGCCTGCCTTTTGCCGTGCGCACCCTCCAACCCGTCCTCCAAAACCTCGAACGCGAGGTCGAAGAAGCCGCCGCCACGCTGGGCGCGGGACGCTTCCGCACCTTCGTTACTGTCATCGCGCCTTCGTTGTTCCCAGCGGCCCTGACCGGGTTCGCTCTCGCGTTCGCTCGCGCCATTGGCGAATACGGCTCCATCGTTTTCATTTCCGGCAATCTCCCGTTCAAAACTGAAATCGCCCCCTACCTCATCGTGATGCGCCTCGAAGAATACGATTACACCGGCGCCATCGCTCTCGCGGTCGTGCTGCTGGTCTTTTCCTTCGTCCTGCTCGCCGCCATCAATGTTCTCGAACAATGGGCCGGCAAATTCCAGCGTTGACCATGCCCGGAACGACCAAACGACGATTGCTGGCCGCCCGTAGCGCTTCCAGGCGCGGCACCGAGGAGTCCCCCGTAATCAAGTGGCTGCTCATCCTGCTGGCGCTGGCTTTCGCGTTCCTCTTCCTGCTCTTGCCGCTCGCAAACGTCTTCGCCCAGGCCCTCGCCAGGGGCTGGTCCTACTACGTCGCGTCCCTGACCCACCCCGACTCCTGGGCCGCCATCCGCCTCACCGTGCTGGTCGCCGCCATCAGCGTGCCGATGAACGTCGTGTTCGGCCTCGCCGCCGCCTGGGCCATCGCCAAATTTGAGTTCCGCGGAAAGTCCCTCCTCATCACCCTCATCGACCTGCCATTCTCAGTCTCGCCCGTCGTGGCGGGCTTGATGTTTGTCGTGCTCTTCGGCCTGCAGGGCTTCTTCGGCCAGTGGCTCGACGGGCACAATATCAAAATCATTTTCGCAGTGCCGGGCATCATTCTGGCGACCGTCTTTATAACCTTCCCGTTCGTTGCCCGCGAATTGATCCCTGTCATGCAGGCCACCGGCTCCGAGCAGGAACAGGCAGCGCTCACCCTTGGCGCCAACGGCTGGCAAACCTTCTGGCACGTCACCCTCCCGTCCGTCAAATGGGGCCTCGTTTACGGGATCATCCTCTGCAACGCGCGCGCGATGGGCGAATTTGGCGCCGTCTCGGTCGTCTCCGGCCACATCACCGGCCTGACCGACACGATGCCTCTCCGCGTGGAAAAGCTTTACAACGAATACAACGCCCCGGCCGCCTTCGCGGTTGCCAGTTTGCTGGCCCTCCTGGCGCTGCTGACCCTCGCCCTCAAGACCTTCCTCGAATGGAAGCAGGCGCGCGAATACGTCAGAGCGCAGAGGGGCCAGGGAGTTGATAGTGGGAAAGTTGATAGTTGATAGTTCACCACTTGAGTATCGAACTCCAAAAAGTCACCAAGCAGTTCGGCGACGTCACCGCCGTCAAGAACGTCTCCTTCTCGGTGAAGGAGGGCGAGCTCATGGCTTTGTTGGGTCCGAGCGGTGGCGGCAAAACCACCGTCCTGCGCATGATCGCCGGGCTCGAAATCCCAACGTCCGGCGACGTCTTCATCCGGGGCAAACGCGTCAACGACGTGTCGGTGCAGCAGCGGAACATCGGCTTTGTGTTCCAGAATTACGCGCTGTTCAAGAACATGAACGTGTTCCGGAACATCGCCTTCGGCCTCAAGATCAAAAAATGGAAGCGAACCGACATCAAAGCGCGCATCGACGAACTGCTCAAGCTGTTCGGCCTCGAGAACCTGGAGAAGCGTTACCCTCACCAGCTTTCGGGCGGCCAGCGGCAGCGCGTCGCCATCGCTCGGGCGCTGGCGCCCAAGCCCAGCGTGCTGCTGCTGGACGAGCCGTTCGGCGCCGTCGATGCCAAGATCCGGCAGGAGCTGCGCGAATGGCTCGTGACCTTGCACCACGATCTCAACGTGACGACGATCTTCGTCACGCACGACCAGGAGGAGGCCATGGAGGTCGCCAACCGCATCGTTATCTTCTCGCGCGGCCTGCTCGAACAGGTTGGCGCCCCGCGCGAAGTGTACGAGCAACCCGCCAACGAATTTGTCGCCCGCTTCATCGGCGTCATGAACGTCCTCGAACCGGAGGTGCGCGACGGCGCAGCCCGCATCGGCGAACTCGAATTCCCCGCGCACGGGCTGGCCGCAGGTCAAAAAATCCGCATCGGCTTCCGCCCTTATGCCGTCCAGATTTCCTCGGACCTCACTCAATACCGCTATCACGCCGTGCTCCGGCACACCTTCTTCCTGGGCGTGATGCTGCGGGTCGAACTGGAGTTGCCCAGCGGACTCGTCATCCGCGCCCGAATGAGCAAGGAGGATTATGCGCATCAAGCGCTCGAAGATGGCCGCGAGGTTTCCTTCCAGATTCGCCAATACCGCGTGTTGGCGCGCGAGCAGGCCGCCCTGCCGCCCGAGTCCGAGTTGACCTATCAGCCGCCGCCAGTCGTCGGGGAGAACATTTAGTCCCGACTTATTTGCCCTCGATCCCTTTCAAATACGCGAAAATCAGTTCCGGCAACTCATTGCTATAGCCGCCTTCCAGCAAACTGAATACGGGCAGGCCCAGGCCACGAAGAGCTTGGCCGAGCCAATAGAAATCCTCCACCTCCAGCGTTTCCTGCGCCAGCGGGTCATGCGCATAGCAATCGAACCCTGCGGAAACAGCTACCATGTCGGGTTTGAAGCTTTGAAGATTCTCCAGGGCACTCGAGAGAACGTGGCGGTATTCAGTGCGCGGGGTCTGCGGCGGTACGGGGTAATTGAAACAGTTATTGCCCAGGTTCCGCGTGCCCGTGCCGGGGTAGCAAGGGAATTGATGGATCGAGAAGAACGCGGCGCCAGGCTGGTTCAGCAGGATGGCCTCGGTCCCGTTGCCGTGGTGGACGTCGAAATCATAAACAGCGATGCGTTTGGTGCCCGTGGCCAGTGCCTCAAGGGCGACGATCGCTATGTTGCTCAGGTAACAAAAACCCATCGCGCGAGCGCGAGTCGCATGATGACCGGGCGGGCGCATCAGGCTGAACACGGACTGACCGGCGCGCGCCGCGTTCAAAGCCGCTAGCCCGGCGCCGGCCGAGGCGCGCGCGTATTGGCCAATCTGCGGAAAGCATGGGGTGTCGGCGTCGAAGTCCCTGGGCTCATCCAAGCGGGCGAGGTGCTCCGGCAAGTGGGCGCGCAGGATCGTGGCGTCCTCTACCGGCGCCGGGGGTTCCCACACCAGTGGCAGTTCGGTTTGGCTCCTCAGTTTCCGAAGCGACAGGCTGATGCGCTCCGGCCGCTCGGGATGGCCCGGATGTGAGAAACCTGTGCAACGCTCGTCGGTGATGACAGTCATTGGCTGTCAATGGTCGCACGCGGTCTGAACGCTGCCCAACCATCCATTCATGCCACTCAGCCGACTTGTTGCGCTACCACTGTCTCACCCGATAGAACCGCTGCGGGCTAGAGGCGTTGGAATCGACGAGCATTTGGAGCGCGCCGGTTCCCGGGACCGTGGAGAGCGGGGTCCAGGTGGTGGCGGACAAGGAGGTCTTGTACTCGAGCGTGTAATTTTTCCCGACAAACGTTTGAAGCACCAGGCTGAATTGTTTCCCAAGCCGTTGGGCCCCGAGGAGGCGTGGTGCCACGTAGCGGTTGCCTTCGAGCAGCAGGGTGTGCGAATTGCCGGCGGCGATGGCGATGACGTTGGTGAGCCCGGGCGGTAAATCGCACTGGCCATTCCAATCATTGCCCCAGGCAACCGCGACGCTGTCGGACTTGAGGGCGACGGTGTGTCCGCCGCCGCCGGCGATGGCGACGGCGTTAGTCAGGCCCGCCGGTGGCTGAGTCTGGCCTTGCGAGTTGTCACCCCAGGCCACGACCGTGCCATCGCTCTTTACCGCGGCGCTGTGATAATCTCCCGCGCCAATCGCAACTACGTTCGCCAGGCCGAAAGGCACCGTGGACTGTCCGGCAAAGCTGCCGCTGGCGTCGGTATTTTCCCCCCAGGCCACGACGGTGCCGTCAGAACGCAGCGCCAGGCTGTGGTTGCCGCCCGCAGCAATCGCGATGACGCTGGCCAACCCGGCCGGAATGCTGGACTGGCCCGCGCTGTTGTCGCCCCAGGCGACGACCGTGCCGTTGGCCAATAGCGCCAGACTATGCCAGGTGCCGGCGGCGAGGGCGACAACGTTCGAAAGTCCGGCCGGCGGCGTAGCCTGCCCGCTGTAATTGGCGCCCCACCCGGTCACCGTCCCATCACCCTTGAGCGCAAGGGTGTGATAACCGCCGGCAGCAACGCCGATGGCGTTCGCCAGCGCGGGCGGCACATCGCACTGGCCGTCGTAATTCTCACCCCAGGCTAGGACGGAGCCGTTATCGCGCAACGCGACGCTGTGCCACGCCCCGGCCGAGATCGCCACCGCATTCGTCGCCAGCAGCGAGACGTCGATTTGGCCCAGCGAATTATCGCCGCTGACCACCAACGGCACCACGCGGAGGATCGCGTCAGTGCTGGTTACCGAGCCGTAGGAGTTGCTCACCCGAACTGAGTAGGCCCCGCTGTCAATCGCGCTCGGGTTGGAAAGGGTCAAAGACGGGGAAGTTGCCCCGGGCAGGTCCACCCCGTTGAGCCGCCATTGATAGGCCAAAACTGGCGTGCCGAGGGCCGTTACGGAGAACGTCACGGGCTGGGCGGCCAGTGTGCCCTTCCCCACCGGCTGCGTCACGATTTGAGGTTGGATGATCCCCGGCAGGTAGTTGACCTGGTCAACCCATCCAATGTCGCTCCCCGAACTGAGCGAGGCGTCTTTGGCGTAGGTCCATTGCAGCGTTTGCGCGCCCGCAGGCAGATAAACGGTTTGCTGGTTCCAATCGACCTCGCCCGAGATTTGCAGGATATTGGTCAGGCTCGCAGAAAGGTCGCTGAAAGTTAGGATGTCGGCGTTGGTTTGCGAAGATACCTTCCACCAAAACGTGAGCACCCCCGGGCCGGTCGTCACGGTTTGCAATGTAGTCTGTTGTCCGTCGCCGATGCTATAGCTGCGGGCGGAAGCCACCCCGTCATGCGAGACATTGGTCTGCCCGTACCATGGAGTCCCGAGATCCGTGGACCACGCAAGACTTGCGTTGTTGAGCGCAAAAGGCAGCGGCACGGTCGGCACCACTACGAGCACCGCATCGGAACTCGTTACGCTGCCCAGAGCGTTGCTAACGACGACGGAGTAGGCGCCGGCCTGGGAGGGGGCGACGTTGTTGAGCGTTAAGCTCGAGTTGGTTGCGCCGGAAATAGGGGTGCCATTGAACTGCCATTGATAAAATAAGGGCGTAAATCCCCCGGCCCCGACGGTGAAGTTGGCGCTTAACCCCTGCAGGATCGTCTGCCCCACTGGTTGCACCGAAATCGCCGGGCCGCCGATCGAGGCCATGAAGAATATCGGGTCATGGTTCGCAACCGGCCGGCCCAATTGCGCGCCATTCGCCGTGAAAACGCCATAAAGGGTCGGGCCCACTGCTTTCATCTGCTGATAATCGCCTAGCACACGCTGACGCGTATCGCCGTTATCGGTCTGGGCCGACAGAAAAGTGTAAAGCGGAGTGTCGTTGAACGTCGCGCCGGAGTCCGTGCTCCAGGCCAAATGGGCCGTGAAAGTCGGATAACCGCCCGTAAACCCGTCATAGGTGTCGTAGAGCACCCCTATCACACCGCTCGTGGTAACTGCGACTGAGGGGAGCGCGGCTTGCACCTGCCCGGTGACAAACACTTCCGGACCAATGGTTAATCCGCCCGAACCGTTATCTGTAAGACGGCGGCAGGCAAGCCGATTATTCCCAGTGGAGGGATCGCGGCTTCCGTACACATAATACACATCGCCGTTGCTCGGATCGACTGCCGCATGGTCCACGCCTCCGAGCAGGGCATTGACCGTTCCAAACTTCGGCGTCGGTTGGGTGCTGTCACCATTGGCAACCATAATTCCGGTCGATTTGCCATTAAGGCCCCACGTCAGGCCACCGTCAATAGAGCGGTTGAGCATATAGTCAATATTCTTCGAACCGCCGGTACCGGGGGCGTTGTTCTGCTGAAAAAGACTATAAATAAAACCGGAGCGTGGATCTTTCGCCAGCCGGTGGCCTGGATTTACCCCCCCGGCCGAGAAGCCCACCAGCACGTCTTTGTTAAAGGAAGGCGGGTTGAGTCCATAAGACACCGCCACCCGCATAATGGCCCCCCGGAAGCCGCTAAAATCATCGTATGCAACATAGATATCATCCTGACCCGGATTCACCGGGTCCCGATTCACCAGCAGCCACGGCTGGTCAACATTCGTAAAGCTGGCGGAGTTTGCGGACACCGCGATGCCGTTTACGAGTGGCCAATTGAAGGCCGTGCTCGCCGTGGGATCACTGCTTGTTCCCGCGAAGGCTGCGCTATTGCCATTAGTGTCGGAAGTTAGGAAGACGGCGGCGACCTGGTTACTCCGCCCGTAATCCGGCGCCTGGTCTTCAGGACCGGCGACCATCTGCCCCGTGGGCACGGGAATGGTGAATCGCTTCGTCCATGTGAGTCCTCCGTTGGTTGAGTGCCACCAGGGCGCACTGTTGCCCCAAAACCCCGAGAACGAAAGAATGATGATTTCATTGGGATTAGAAGGGTTCACTGCGATGCTCGGCTCTTCGTCGCCGAACCTGTCGGTGATCCTGAGCGCCGTGTCGGTGTTGCTGACGACAACATCACAAAGAAATACCGCGACGCCCACCTGGCTGCCCTTCATTTGGTTGGCGCCGGCCAGGTTGCCGTTCACGAAATCCGCGGGCTCCACTGCGCGCCAGAATGGAGCTGCGTTCTTTGGCCAGCTCGAGATTGACTCGGAAACGGGACTCGTAACAGCATTGGCCCCCGCATCGGCCACAAGCTGGTTGGCGAAGGACTTCGTTCCGATCGCGTGCGGCTTGCCCTGAACGGTCACCGCGCGCTCAGCGGAGACCAAACCCTCGTCGGCCGCCGCGGCTGGACCGGCCAAGCCAAAACAGCCCGCGACGAACGCGGCAACCGCGCCGATGTTCGCTAATCGTTTAGAAATCGCCCGGAGCGAGCCCGTTGAACACCTTTGAAGCGTAAACATAATGATGATCTTTCCGAACGTGCCTGGAGAGGAACCTCTGGGCCATCTCCGTACTGGCCCTACTTAAGAACCACCCTGCGCGGGAATCAAGCCAATTCGTCAAGATTTGAGTATCAGGATTTGGCTTTGACTTTTGCATCACGAGGCTAGACTTGCCGCACAATTTGACACTGCGAAATGAAAAGGATCACGCTTGGCGCCCTGGGAATTCTGGTCATGGTTCAGATGGCCGGCCAGCCGGGGCTGGCCTGGGACTATGACGGCCACCGGCTGGTCAACCAGCTTGCCCTGGCGTCGATGCCTTCGAATTTTCCGGCCTTCGTGCGGGCGCAGGTGCCCGCCGAGCGCATCGCTTTTTTGTCGGGCGAACCGGATCGCTGGCGCAACGTGCAGGACCTGCCGCTGCGGCATGGCAACGGCCCGGACCATTACATCGATTTAGAACAATTGGCCGACTATGGCATGCAACCCGAGATGCTGCCGGTCTTCCGTTACGACTTCGTCGCCCAACTCGCGCTTGCCCGCCAGGCCCACCCCGACAGGTTTCCCGCGCCTGAAGCCGCCCGGAACGAAGACCATACTCGAGAGCTCGTGGGGCTGCTGCCGTGGGCCATCGCCGAAAATTATTCTAAACTCAAATCCGGGTTCTCTTATCTCAAAGCGTATGAAACGGCCGGCGGCACGCCCGAAGAAATCACCGACGCGCAGGAGAACATCATTTATGTAATGGGCGTCATGGGCCACTATGTCGGCGACGCTTCGCAGCCGCTTCACACCACCATTCACCACCATGGCTGGGTGGGAGACAATCCCCACCAATACTCGACCAGCAGTCGCATCCATAGTTGGATCGACGGCGGCTACTTCCTCAAGATCGGTGGGGCAAACCGCCAGTACCTGGAGAGCAGACTTCGCCCGGCGCAACCCGTCGCCCTCAATGGACATCCCGCCAAACCGGAAGAAATGTTCCAGGCCGCGATGTTATTCATCCTCGACCAGAATAAACTCGTGGAACCGCTCTACCAGATGGAGAAGGACGGCTGGCTTTCGGGCGAGGGCGAAGAGGGCTTGCGCGGCCGGTCGTTCCTTGAAGGGCAACTCGTCAAATCCGGCCAGTTGTTGGGCGACATCTGGTATTCGGCCTGGCAGCAGGCGGCGCCCGATACGTTTTTGCGAAGCCAGCTCGCGCGCAGAAAACAGGAACCAGCAACCGCCGGCAAAAAGTAACCCGTCATGGTGCCTAACTCGCTCCCGTGGAGCGCTTCCCGCCTGCTGCCCGCTGTCCCATTCCTCCGCGCTCCCGCCTCGCACCAGTTCTCAGATAGGGGTCAATTGGCTCGCCCTTTTTGGCGCTCCGTGTATTTTTCAGAGCTAACCTGAAAATGTCACTCAAAAGCAGGCGCCTGAAGAAGGTGTTGATTGGCGCAGTGCTGGTCGCGGCGGTGGGCGCCCTGTCAGGCTGCCATACGCTCCAGTTTTACGGCCAGGCTATTAAAGGCCAATACCAACTGGTTGCTCACGAGCAGTCCATCCTGAAACTCACGAACGACCCTCACACACCCCCGCGGCTCAAGCAACGGTTAGACTTGCTCGAACGACTGCGGGCATTTGCTGCACAGGAGTTAAAACTCCCGGTCGATGATCATTACCGCAAATACGTCGATGTCCACCGGCCGTTCGTGGTATGGAACGTCGAGGCGGCCCCGCAATTCTCGCTGCAAGCGCGGACGTGGTGGTACCCGTTGGTCGGCAGCCTCGAATACCGCGGCTATTTCTCCCTTCGGGGTGCGACCAATTACGCCGGTTACCTCAGAAGGAAGGGCTATGACGTTTCGGTGGGAGGCGTGTCGGCCTACTCCACGCTGGGCTGGTTCAAAGACCCGGCCCTTAGTACCTTTCTCTTCGACTCTGAGGCTGAGCTCGCGGAGACGGTTTTCCACGAACTGGCGCACCAACGCCTCTTCGCGCACGGCGACACGGATTTCAACGAGGCCTTCGCGACCAGTGTCGGAGAAGAGGGAGCGCGCCGCTGGCTTAAGACTAATGGAACTGCGGCCGAACTGGATCAGTACGCGGCGCACCTCCGCCGCAATGACCAGTTCGTGCACCTGGTTATCGCAACGCGCGTGCGGCTCGAAGCTGTCTACGGCGACGCGGTCTCGCAAGGCGTCAGAGTTAAAGCAACCTCAAAGAACCACGATGTGTCTGCGGCTCAATTGCTGCGCCAAAAACAAGCGGTTCTTGAGGATATGAAAAACGAATACGCCCGGCTGAAAGCAGCCTGGGGCGGCGACCCGGAATACGACGGCTGGTTTGCCCACCAGGTGAATAATGCGGGCCTGAATTCAGTCGCCGCTTATTACGACTTTGTTCCAGGGTTTGACCGGTTGCTCGCTCAAAACGGAGGCGACCTGGAAAAGTATTACGCCGCCGCCAAAGCCATTTCAAAAAAACCGAAAAAGGAACGACACGAAGCTCTCAGGGTCCTGGCTAAAGAGGCCAAGACGGGTTCAGAGGCAGAAGGGGTTTCCGCGCCGGGGCATTGAAGCCGGAGCGACCGGCAGGCGCCAAAATCCGAAGCTCGAAGGTCCGAAACCTCCTCGCATCGGCCCGTTGGAGCACGCGTTTTCGGAGATTTCGAATTTCGGGTTTCGAATTTTTAGAAGACCTGCGTCTGTCCGGGCATGGCGATGGGGTATTTGCCGCTCGCGTCGGGTATCGCTGACGGGTTTGAATCCCACCTGTAGCTGTCCAGGCCCGGCGCCAGTTCGAGCTTCGAGTTAATGGCTTCCTCCCAAGTGATAAGCTTGCCCGATTCGCACGCCATGCGACCCATGATCGCGGTGAGACAGGATTTGGCGCAACGCTCCGTTTCATTGTAAGGCTTGTTGTTGCGAATCGCATCGAACAGGAGGTCGTGCTCGCGCTGGTAGTGGTCGCACTCCGGCCCTTTGTAGCTCCAAAGCACGTCCCCCGAACCTCGCTGGTGGCCTTTGAAAAGCCGGGGCTTGGGCTGGCCTTCACCCAGGACGGCCGAGCCCTTGGTGCCCTGGATGACATCGCCGAAAAAGTCCCAGTAATCGGCAATATGCCGGGCCTGGGCCATCATCCGGGTACCATCGGCAAACGTATATTCCGCGCCGTAATGGTCGAAGAGCTGGTCGGCGTCCTGCCGGACCTGGCGGCCGCCCATGCCCTGGACCGAAACCGGCCAGCCATTCTTGGCCCAGCAGCAAACGTCGATGTTGTGGATCAGCCAATCCACGATGAAACTGCCGTTGAGCCAGGTGAAATTGCTGTAATTCGTGATCTGGTAGGCGAGTTCCTTCATGTCGGGCTGCTTCGGCGTGAGGCCGACCGGCCCATGCATGCGATAGGCCCACTCGGTAATCACTTCGCCGATCACGCCGTCATGGATTTGCTGGATGGCCTGTTCGAGCGGCAGGTAGTGGCGGCTCATGAGGCCGCCGGCCACTTTCAGATTCCTCTTCGCCGCTTCTTCGCCGGCTCGCAGGACGCGCCGGATGCCGGGCGCATCGACGGCGAAAGATTTTTCCATGAACACATTAATGCCCTTCTGCACTGCATATTCGAAATGAATGGGTCGAAACGCCGGCGGCGTCGCCAGAAGCACGACGTCGCCCTGCCCGAGTGAATCGATCGCTTTCTTGAACGAGTCCAGGCCGATGAACTGGCGCTCAGCCGGAATCTCCATCTGTTTTTCATGGCCTTGCTTTATATTGGCAAGGCTGCCTTGAAGGCGATGCTCGAACACATCCGCCATTGCCCACAGCTTTGTCGGTCCCTGAGTCGAAAGCGCCTGGGCGGCCGCGCCGCTGCCGCGGCCGCCGCAGCCGACCAGGGCAATCTTGAGCGTGTTATTCTCGGCGGCATAGCCGGGACGGGCAAGTGGGCCGGCCAAGGCAGCTCCAGCCACCACTGCGCCTGAGGTTTTGAGAAATTCACGACGAGTGGTGCGGCCAGATTCAGGAGAGGTGGGGGTGTTCATGCTCTGATTCATTTTCAGTTTCAACAAAGGCGAACGGGCAACTGGAGGCCATCATTGTGCGGCGTCAATGCCTTGGCAAGAAATTCCAGGGTGCGGGAAAAAGCGCCCTCCCACGGGAACCCTCGTTTCCCTAATAAAGCGAGAGCGCACAGGTGAAGGATCTTGGGGCAGCCGATGGACACGGGCAGTAGCAGTCAGAAAAAGAAGACAGCAACGGCGAAGCGCAGCGAATGCCGGGCCGTTGTTTCAGGGACTTGCATTCTCCAGGGGTTTTGGCAAAGGTGGAGCGCGCGCAGCTTGGACTCGCAGCGGCTTGAACCGTCGCTGCCGTTCGACCGGCCACTGTGCATTCGCGGTTGCGCGCCGGACGGTGTCTTCCGCTGGCCGATTTCGTATTGGCGCTTTCGCCGGACGGAATCCAGCGGAACAGCAGCCGCGGGCAGGGGAAAATGGCTATGAGTCAGATGAAGCAGTTGCCTTTCGGGCTGAAAAAAGTTGAGGCCGAAATTCCCGGCCGGACCGGCGGCCGAACCACGCTTGCCGCCCTGCTATGCTTGCTGGCCGCAGCATCGGCATTGCTGGCCTCGGAAAACGCGCCTCGCCGGCCGTTCGCACAGTGGGCGGACGTGCCGCCGCCCGGCCAACTGGTTGCCGGCGCTTTCTACGAACAATCAGAAGCCTATTATATTTGGGCAGGCAACACGCGGCACAATATAACTCTCAAAACGCCCGATGGGGAAAGCTACGGCATCGACATCCGCCAAGGCTATTTCACGCTCGACTATGGCCTGACTGAAAAGTGGGCGGCCGATATCAACTTCGGCGCCACGACCGTTGGCTGGCGCTCGTTTGACCCGAACGGAGGCATCCAGAAAACGACTGGGCTCATGGACACGGCTTTCGGAGTGCGTTATCAGATTTTCAATGAGAAACAACAGCCGTCGCCGTGGCTCCCAACCTTGACGTTTCGCGCCGGGGCGATCCTCCCGGGCAGTTACTCTCGCTCGATCCCATTTGCCCCTGGCAACCATTCGGCGACGATCGAGCCCTCGCTGCTTTTGCGGAAGCATTTTGGCTGGAGCGGTTTAGGGGTTTGGGGCGACGCGTGGTACCGGTGGAATCACACCATCAGCACCGACCAGTACATGGCGTCCATCGGCCTTTTCCAGGAGATCGGGCACTGGGAATTGGATGCCGGCTACCGGCACCAGCAGGCCACTTCCGGCGAAGACATCATACTGGTGGGCAGCCAGGTCCCCTATGACGGAATATCGTACAAATCCGATGTGAAGGAGGTCAGCGATGCGATCGAAGCCGGGTTCAGCTACAGGACTGTGAAACGCCAGGTCCGCTACGGCTTTCACGCGCGCAAAACGTTTGATGGCCGGAATACCGATTCGAAACTGTGGCTTGGGGCCTATATCGATATCCCATTCGGCGGAAAGAAAGAGAATTAGGCTCGGTGGGAACCAAGGACATTCTCGTTCGTCCAACAATTGTATGAGCCCGCGGCGCGGCCACGAATAGAACGAAAGTAGGGCTTGGGGCTGGTCCAGGCCCGAAGTGGCGCGTCTTTCCACCTGGCCTTCATGCTGGCCGAAAAAACGGGTCGCGTGTGGGGCGGCTCAGCGTTCACCGAGCCGCCCCACCTTAAACGTAGGGCAGGGTAGGAAGTATTGGATTAAAAATGTTCGCGTGGCCAGCGTGACCTGTCCCTGCCCTCTTCCGGCGCCTGGAAATTCCTTTGGTTTTTGGGGGGTAATCGGGTATCTTCGTGTAAATATCGTTACTTATGAAAACGAACCTGATCAGGCCTACGCTTAACACTGCAGTCGCGGGATTAATGCTGGCCGGCTTGACGGTTTCCGGGCAGATGCCGGGTGCCGGCGCCCCAGGCGGCATGGGCGCCGCTCTTACCCGCTTGTTCGGCGAGACCAAAGCGTTCACCGCCAAGGTCGATGTGCAGGTGCTGGACAGCTCACAGCAGGAACTGGCCAGTGTCCCGGTGGAGTTCGCGTTCCTGGACAATAAAACCCGCATGGAAATGGACCTGACGCAGATGAAGAACAAGCAGATGCCGCCCGGCATGGCCGACAGCCTCAAGCAAATGGGGATGGAGCAATTCGTCAATATCATCCGCCCGGATAAAAAACTGGTTTATGCGATGTACCCAAACATGAAGGTCGTGCTCAGCCAACCCCTGCCCAAGGCGGATGCCGAGGCGGCGGACAAGCCGCCAAAACTCGAAACGACCGAGCTGGGCAAAGAAACTGTGGACGGTCACCCTTGTGTTAAACACATGAACGTGTTTACGGACCAGGAGGGCAAAAAGATTGAGGCCACCACCTGGAACGCGACCGATCTGAAAGACTTTCCGGTGCAGATCCAGACCAAGGACAACGAGAATACGTCGTTCCTGCGGTTCAAGCAAGTGAAGTTAGCGAAGCCGGATGAGAAGCTGTTCGACCCGCCGGCCGACTTTACACAATACACCAACCAGATAGAGCTTCAGAAGGCGGTAATGAAAAAGATGACGGAAGGCGCGGAGAAAAAGTAACCCGGATTGAGAATTGCCCGCGGGCAATTTTCAGCTATGCGGATCACCAATCTGAACCCGGACACGGCCATCGGAGCGTCCGGGTGGTTTGTGGAACTGGACGGGCACCGGCTGCTGATGGATGCCGGTGTTCATCCCAAACGCGAAGGCCGCGAGGGCCTTCCGCTCTTCGACCTGGTCAAGAACAAGGAACTAGACGCGATCGCGATCTCGCATTGCCACCACGACCATGTCGGCTCACTGCCGGTGGCGTTGCGCTATTTTCCCCAGGCGCATGTGCTTATGAGCGAGCTGAGTTATTTCCTGGTGGAACGCGTGCTGCACAATTCCGTCAACGTCATGACGCGACAACGGGACGAACTGGGCATCAAGGAGTACCCGCTTTTTACGCATGACGAAGTCGATGACATCGAGCCGCGGTTCCAGGGGTTCAAATACACCCGCGAGATCGATTGGGCCGCTTTCAAAAAGAGCCGGGCGGGTTTCCACTCGCCGACGCTCGAGTTCTACGATGCCGGCCACGCGCTCGGCTCCGCCGGGCTGATGGTCCGAGGGCGACGTGAGACGCTCTTTTACACTGGCGACGTGTGCTTCCACGACCAAACGATTTTGAAGTCGGCGCGGTTTGAGGGTGTCAAGGCCGAGGTGCTGGTGATGGAGACGACGCGGGGCAACCGGCAGGTGCCGCCCGGGTTCACGCGCGCCGGGGAGCTCGAACGGCTGACGGACGCGATCCAGCGCGCGCTGGACCGCAAAGCGTCGATCCTGATCCCCACTTTTGCGCTCGGGCGGACTCAGGAAATCCTCGCGCTGCTCGCGTTGCTCACGGCGGAAGGCAAAATCCGCCAACAACCGATTTACATCGGCGGGCTGGGGCGGGTCTTCACTGAGATTTACGATTTGGAATCGCACCGCGCCCATCGACAGCATCCCACGCTGCAATTGCATGAGGCCTTGAACCTCGTCGTGCTCGAAAAAGGACAGGCTGAAAAAATGAAACTGACCGGCGGGCGCATTTTTGTCATCACCGCCGGAATGATGAGCGAGAATACCGCCGCGCATAACCTGGCCTTGCGCATGATCGGCGATGAACGCCAGTCCATCTTCTTTGTCGGCTACTCGGACCCGGACACTCCGGGCGGCCGCCTCCGGGCCGCGAAGCACGGCGAGACCTTCCTGTTCAGCGCGAGCGGCGGCGAAGTGACCCGACGGTGCCAGGTGGAGGAATTCGACCTGACAGCCCATGCGAACCGCGAGGAACTGCTGGATTTTGTCAGCCGGGTCGAACCGCGTGCGGTGCTGCTGGGCCACGGCGAGGAGGACTCCCGCAACTGGTTCGAGCGGCAGATTCACGCCCGGCACCCACGCATAAAGGTGTTCCAACCCAAGCCGGGAGAGACGGTGGACGTGTGACTCGCCTAAAGTCTCACGTGTCACATCTCTGAAATAATAGGCTTTGCGCTGGAGCGGCCTTTCGCAAAAATGGCGCGTGGAAGTGAGTTTGTTATTGGGCCCGGCGGGCAGCGGCAAGACTTACCATTGTCTGGCGGGAATTCGCGCTGCGCTGAGAACGTCGGCGGAAGGGCCGCCACTGGTGCTGGTAGCGCCGAAACAGGCGACCTACCAGTTGGAGCGGCAATTCCTGGCAGACCCCGAAATCCCTGGTTATACTCGGCTGCACATCTTGTCGTTCGAACGCCTGGCTCATTTCATTTTCGAGCGCCTGCACCAAGCGCCGCCGGCGATGCTCCACGAGGAGGGCCGGCTGATGGTGCTTCGCTCCTTGCTGACCCGCAAGGGCAACGAATTGAAGTTGTTCCGCGCCAGCGCGCGGCTGAACGGCTTTGCACGGCAGCTCAGCCTCGTGCTGCGGGAGTTGCAACTCAGCCAACTTACACCGGCAGTGCTGAACCAGCTCGCCGAGCGGGTGCGAGACGTCGAAGGCCTTTCTTATAAGCTTCAGGACCTCGCGACCTTACTCCAGGAGTATCTGGACTGGCTGGCAACCCATGATTTGCAGGATGTGGATTGTTTGTTGGCCACGGCGGCGGAGGCGCTTGGAAATGCGGGATTAGCGGCCCAGGAGCATGGTCCACCGTCCGCGGTCCACCGTCCGCGGTCCACAGTCCCAGGTCTCAAAGCCCGTGTCCGAAGTCCAAAGTCGGAAGTTCGGATTGAGCATCTTTGGGTCGATGGGTTTGCTGAATTCTCGCAGCTGGAGCTGGGGTTGCTGGCGACGCTGATGCCGTATTGCGATGGGGCGACCGTTGCACTCTGTGTCGAGGGGGTAGAGGGAAAACACAGCTCATGGCTTTCTCATTGGTCGATGGTCCGCAAAACGCTGGAGCAATGCCGGAAGCGGCTTGGCGGTTTGGCAGGCGTGGAGGTGGTCACCGAAACCCTGTCGCGAATTCCCAGCCAGAGCCGGTTTCCCGAGAAAGGCGCGTTGCAGCACTTGGAGCGGCATTGGGGCGAGCCGCAGCCTTACCAGGGTGCGGAGACGCCGCCCGGGGAGATGGCCGGGCCGGGGCAGAGCCTGCGCGTCGCGGTGTGCGTGGAGCCGGAGGAGGAAGCGAAATTGACAGCGCGGGAAATCCTGCGACACGTGCGCGCCGGTGGAAGGTATCGCGAGATTTCGGTAATGGTGCGGAAGCTGGAGGGGTACCACTCGGTCCTGCAACGCGTGTTTTCACGGTATGGAATTCCGTTTTTCCTGGACCGGCGCAAGTCGGTTTCACACCACCCGTTGGCAGAACTGGCGCGCAGCGCGCTGCGCACCATCGCGTTTCAATGGCAGCAGGATGACTGGTTCGCAGTACTGAAGACCGGCCTGGTCGGGGTGGCGGAGGCCGAAATTGACCGGCTGGAGAACGAAGCGCTGGCCCGCGGCTGGCGGGGCGCGGTGTGGCAAAGACCCATTGTGATTAGTGGCGAGCCCGAGTTGACCGATTGGGTTGCCCGCCTGCAAGAGCGCATCATGCCGCCGTTTCAGCGGCTCGCGCTGGCCATGGCCGAATGCCGAAATAAGCCGACCGGCGCGCAACTGGCAACGGCGGTGCGCGCGCTCTGGGAAGCCCTTGAAGTCGAGCAGCAACTCCAGGCGTGGGCCGCCACGGACGTCTCCAGCACCGAATCGCCCATCGACAACTCGGTGCACACCGCTGTTTGGGAACAGATGAATACCTGGCTGGAGAATGTGGAATTGGCTTTCCCCGCCGAGGCGCTGACCGTCCGCGACTGGCTGCCGATTCTCGAGGCCGGGCTGGCCAGTCTCACCGTCGGAGTCATTCCGCCGGCGTTGGACCAGGTGCTCGTCGGCGCCATCGATCGCTCGCGCAACCCGGACATCAAGTTGGCGCTGGTGCTTGGCCTCAATGAGACCGTTTTTCCGGCGCCTCCCGAACCTGGCGTGCTCCTGACGGAATCCGACCTTATCGAATTGGAAAAACACAACGTCACCGCCGTGGCCAGCTCCCGCCACCAACTCGGCCGCGAACGGTTTTATGCGTATATTGCCTGCACCCGGGCGCGGGCCCGGTTAGTGTTGACGTGCGCTCATCGCGACGCGCACGGCACGCCGCTCAACCCATCGCCCTTCCTGGCACACGTCCGGCGGCTCTTCCCATCACTCGAGTTCGACACCGAGTCCAAAGCGCTGGACTGGCGGGAAAGCGAGCATGTGACGGAACTGATCGGGCCGGCGCTTAAAGCCTCAGGTATCAAGTTCCAAGCCTCAAGACCACGGACCAAGGACCACGGACCGCAGGTTGAGGTTTGCAGTGGAGAGTCAGTGACGACAGCGGATGCTGGCATCACCCATCACACATCACGCATCACGAGCTGGGAGCGATTGGCCGCGATTCCGCCGCTGGCGTCGGTGCTCGAACAATTGCGGCATTTTCAGAATCCGGGACCGCAAGAGTCGCTGTCGCCCGAAATGGCGGAAAGCCTGTATGGACCCGTCCTTGGGACTTCGGTCAGCCGAATGGAGCAGTTTGCCGCCTGCCCATTCAAGTTTTTTGTCCACTCGGGTTTGCGAGCGGAGGAGCGAAGGCGCTTCGAGCTGGACCTCAAGGAACAAGGGACATTTCAGCACGACGTGCTGGCGCTGTTCCATGAGCAGTTGCGGAAAGAAGGGAAGCGCTGGCGCGACATCACGCCGGCGGAGGCGCGCGAACGTATCGCGGCACTCTCGCGGGGCCTGAGGGCGAGTTACCGCGACGGCTTGCTCGAAGCGAGTGAGGAAACAAGGTTTATGGCCCGCATCCTGACGGAGTCGCTGGAGGAGTTTGTGGAAACGCTGGTCGGCTGGATGCGGCATCAGTACCGGTTCGACCCCACGGCGGCGGAGCTGCCGTTTGGGCATCCGGGCACGTCACCTGCCTGGAGTCTTGAGCTCGACAGCGTGCATCGACTGCACCTCCACGGCCGGATCGACCGGGTCGATTTGTGCCGAGAAGGGGAGGCGGCGTCCTGCGTGGTGGTGGATTACAAATCGAGTCAAAAGCAACTGGATGCAGTGTTCCTGCAGCATGGCTTGCAGTTGCAGTTGCTGGCCTATTTGAATGTGCTGCGCCGGTGGCCGAATCCCCACGAGCAATTCGGCGTCGCGCGGCTCGCGCCGGCAGGCGTGTTCTATGTCAACCTGCGCGGCAAGTACGAACGCGAAGCGAACCGGCGCGACGCGCTGGAAAATGCCGACGAAGCCCGACAATTGGCCTATCGCCACACTGGGCGGTTCGATGCACGGTTATTGCGCCAACTGGACAGCCGGGCCGAGGCGCGGCAGGGCGACCAGTTTAATTATCGCCTCACGAAGGACGGGCGAATCAACAAAAGCTCGCACGAGGCCGTGACGACGCCCGAATTCGAAGCGTTGCTCGATTCCGTCGAAGCGCACTTGAAGCAGATGGGGCGGCGGATTTACGAAGGCGCCGCCGAGGTGGCGCCCTTCCGCAAAGGCACGACCGTCGCCTGCGACCAATGCGCTTACCAGGCAATCTGCCGCATCGAGCCGTGGACGCATCAGTACCGAACGCTGAAGAAGGCCGGCGAGTGCGTAAATCACGCCACTCAGTGAGTGATGGAGCGACGAACCCTCAGGGTTTTCAACTCGCTGCTTCGCCGATTTCCAGATTGTAGCTCCAGTTCCCGGGATCGGTTTTCGCGACCCAAAAGGCTTCGCCCACACCGATGATGGGTGGACCGGCCGTCCAGCGGCCGTCCTGGTAGGGGTGCAGGACGTACTTCTGCCGCTCGCGGTCGAAAAGGTGGATGACATCCCCGTTGCTGATTGGGAAGCGTAGGTCGTCGGCCAGGTTGCCCGGCTGTGGCACCAGCGCGCTGCGGATCGAAAAGCCCGCCGGAATCGGGACAGAGAGGCTTCCCTGAATGACGTCGCCGACAAAGCTCGCCGACTTGTAATCAGAAGTGGGATTAAAAAAAATCGCGCCTTCACCCGGCACGAGTTTCTCGTGAGGATTAGACCATTTGCCGTCTTTGAAATCGTTCTCAACGAGCTTAAAGAGCATCGTGTCGAATCGGTTCAATGTCGTGCCCTGGGGCCAGCCCTTGAAGGTTTCACCCACAGTTTGGGGTGTATCGAAAGGATTGGCGATCATGGAAAAACCGGGCGGCAGGGACACGGAAGCATAGCCGATGACATTCGCCGAGAACACTTGCCGGACCTGCATGCGGTAAAAGCGGCACGTAAACTTGAAGGCCTCGGAATCGACATATTCGACCACTTCCTCTTTGGCGACGGACATCGACGTCGGACTCCAGGTGCGCAGGTCCGGGGAGGCCAGTACGGTGTATTCAGTGCCTTTTGCCAGTCGCGTGCGGAAGCGGAAGGGGCCATAGGGAAACCGGAGCGGGTCGCCCAACGCGGGCGGCACGATGGCATGCCGCCTTTTGCCTCCCAGGAAAGGGGCGTGAGCACCGATTTTTTGAATGAGCGAGTTTATTTTCATCAGACCCGAGCATCCATTTCATCGTTGCGCCCAAGTACGCGCTGCCACAACCTGCGACGGGCGATCAACTCGGTTCACGCGACTCAATTGTAAATGCTAAATTGCAAATCGCAATCGCAAATTCCCGATGAATCTAACCGCGGCCCAACAGCAGGCGATTAACGAACGGGGCAACGTGCTGGTAGTGGCGGGCGCCGGCACCGGCAAAACCCGAACGCTGGTGGAACGTTGCCTGCGCTGCCTGCTGCACGAGCAGCCGCGCGCCTCGCTGGAGCAGATCCTGATGGTCACCTTCACCGAAGCGGCTGCCGCAGAAATGCGGCAGCGCATCCGCTCGCGCCTGGAACAGGAGCTGGCGCGGCGGCCGCATGAACCGCACTGGCAGGAGCAACTGGCATTGTTCGAGACCGCTCACATCGGGACCTTGCACAGCTTTTGCCTCCAACTCGTGCGCCAGCACTTTTACGCGCTGGACCTCGACCCACAATTCACGGTGCTGGCCGAGGACGAGGGGCGACTGCTGGCCGAGGAGACACTCGACGGGCTATTGGAAAAGCATTATGCCGGCCGGGGCCGCGCCGCCGAGGCGGTGCAGCAGCTCATCCAAACGCAAGGACGGGGAAGGGACAAAGCGATTCGGACCCTGGCGCTCAAGATTCACCATTACACTCAGACCCTGCCGGACCCTGCAGGCTGGCTGCGCGGCCAGGCCGCCGTCTTTGCAGCGAACCAACCCACTGCGTGGGAGCCCTGGCTGCTACAGGCGCTGGCGGATTGGCGAGCCCGCTGGCTGCAGGTGTTGGAACGAGAGGCGGCCAGAAATGACCTGGCCGTCAAATGCGCCGCCGCGCTGAAAGCCCTCTCGCTTCAACCTAACCGCCCAGAGTCCGCCGCCTGCCTGGAAACCATTTCGGCGGCGGCGAGGGATCGCCCTCGCGGAGCGAAAACAGGATCACTCAAACCGCTCCAGGCGTTTCTCGACGAGGCCGGTTTTCTCGAGTCACTGAATACGGCGACCGGTGACACAGACCCCTTGATGGAAGACTGGTCCTGGGTGCGCGGGCAGATGGCCACGCTGCTGGAACTAGCCAAGGAATTCACTGGGGCGTTCAACGAAGCGAAACGCGAACTGGGAGTGGTCGATTTCCACGACCTCGAGCAACAAGCGCTCCGGCTGTTGTGGGACGTCGGCAACAATCGGCCGACGAAAATCGCGCAGCAATGGCGCGAAAAACTGCGCTTTGTCTTCGTCGATGAGTACCAGGACATTAACGCGGCGCAGGACAAGATCATCGAGGCACTCAGCCGCGAGGGAGCGCACGCAAACCGCTTCCTGGTTGGGGATGTGAAGCAAAGCATTTACCGATTCCGGCTGGCTAATCCGGGCATTTTCCAGGGCTATGTGGAAAAGTGGGGCGGTGGCCGGGGCCGGGCCATTCCCCTGACGGATAATTTCCGCAGCCGTGAGGGAATTCTTGATTTCATCAATTCGGTGTTCGCCTGTACGATGCGCCGGGAGCTCGGGGGAGTGTCTTACGACGAAACGGCCCGCTTGAGGTTTGGCGCCGCTCAGGACCGCCAGGCCTTTAGCGCCGCTGCCAATGCCACGCCTTGCGTCGAACTGCATTTGCGGGTCAAGAGCGCCGGGGAGTCGGAGGGCGGCGACCCGGAGATGGCTGAGGCGTTGGCTGAGGCGAGGGATTTGGAAGAAGCGGCAAAGGAAGCGCGGCTGGTGGCGATGCGCTTGTGCGAGTTGAAGTCGGACCTCCACCCGGTTTGGGATGAGGGCACCGGCCAATTCCGGCCAGTGGAGTGGCGCGATATGGCCATCCTGCTGCGTGCGCCGGCCCACAAGGCCGAGAGCTATGCAAAGGAGTTTTCCCGGCTCGACGTCCCTTTGCAGGTGGCACGCGGCGGCTTTTACCGGAATCTGGAAATCTCTGATTTGCTGAGTCTCCTGCAGTTGCTGGACAACCCGCTGCAGGACCTGCCGGCGCTGGCAGTGCTCCACTCGCCTCTGGTCGGCCTAACTCTCAACGAACTGGCCGCCATCCGTCGCACAGCGCTCAAGACGCGCTTTTGGATAGCGCTGGTCCGATGGCACGAGGCCAATAGTCCAAAGCCCAAAGCGGATAGTCCAGAGTCCGCCTTCAGCAAGGTGGGCACGTTTTTGGACCGGTTCGCGCGGTGGCGGCAGCTGGCGCGGCAAGTGTCGCTTTCTGGCTGTTTAGAGGCCGTGCTGACGGATACGCACTACACGGACTGGTTGTTGACACAGCCACGTGGCCAACAGCGCCAGACCAACGTCCGGCGCCTGCTTGGGCTGGCCGAGCAATTCGATCAATTCCAGCGCCAGGGCTTATTCCGCTTTCTGCGGTTCATCGACGCGCAGCAACTGGCGGAGAGCGAGCCGGAAGTGGCGGCGGCGGGTGAGGAGAACGCGGTCCGCCTCATGAGCATTCATCAGAGCAAAGGGCTCGAATTCCCCGTTGTGGTCGTGGCGGACTTAGGCAAACCGTTCAACCTGTCAGACCTCCGCGCCGAGATTATTCTGGATGAGGAATACGGCTTGTGCCCGCAGATTAAGCCGCCGCATACCGGCAAACGTTACCCTAGCCTGCCATATTGGCTCGCGCGCAGGCGGCAGAAACGGGAATTGCTGGGAGAAGAGTTGCGGCTTTTGTACGTGGCGATGACCCGCGCGCGCGACCTACTGTTGCTCAGCGGGGCGGTTTCGGAGTCCAAATTCGAAAAACTGTGGCAGCCGCACGGCGAGCTGACCAACGACGCACTCTTGGCCGCCGGCAGTTACGCAGACTGGCTGGGCCTCTGGTTTTCACAACGGGCCGGCGCCGCGGCCGAGAGTGCCAGACAGGGGGAAAGCGCCGGGCTCAAGTGGACAATCCACGACGAAACAAGGTTGGCAACGCTCGAGCTTAACGCAATCAACGACGAAAGTTCCGGTGGTCTCGAGCCCATAGCGACACCGCGAGTGTGGCAGGAATTGGAGGAACGCCTGACCTGGCAATACGCGTTTGGGGCTGCCACGCGGCATCCCGCGAAGACCTCGGTCTCGGCCCTCCGGCGAAGGGCGGTGGCCGACGATAGGGAGGAGTTGTCTGTAGCCCTCGGACCACGGTCTCGGGTTTCAACCCTCAAGGCTAACGTCCAACGTCTCAGGTCGCAGGTCAAAGGCGGCGTGGGCGAGCCGGCCGCGAAGGCGTCGGCAGTGGACGTGGGAAACGCACATCATGTGTTTTTGGAACGAGTTGCGATTACACAAACGGAAACCGTCACCCAGCTCAAATCAGAAGCACGGCGCCTCGAGGAGCAAGGCGTTTTGAGCGCCGAAGAGGCCATGTTGCTCGATTTCGACGGCCTGAGTGCGTTTTGGAGCTCAGATCTCGGCTCAAGGATTCGTGCCCAGGCGCAGTTCGTCGGGCGTGAATTGGCGTTTACAGCGCGCTTCTCGCCAGAAGAACTGGCTCGGGTCACGGGCGAGCCCGCCAGCCCTAGCCTGGCGCGCGAGTTCGTGGTGGTTCAGGGAGTCGCAGACTTAGCGGTGATCCTGCCACAGAAGATTTGGCTGGTGGATTTTAAGACAGATGAGGTGGCACCCAAGGAATTGCTGGACAAGGTAAAGCTGTATGAGCCACAACTCAGGTTGTATGCCGGGGCGCTGGAGAGGATCTATCAGCGGCGGGTCGCTGAAGGTTGGCTGTATTTCCTTGCAGCGCGAGAGGGCCACCTATGTCGTGCTTGCTCGGAATAGCCAATAGCCGTTAGCGAACAACCGCATATAGGTAACGTCTTCCGCCGGAATGATTAATACTTGCCTTTCCGCCCATCTTTCTTCCCCTCCTCGAATGGGTTCCAAAACAACTCCTCCGCGGCTCTGGTGCTGAATGGCGCATGCATTTGGCCTGATTATTGCTATCACAGGCCCTAATTATGTTCAGCGACGCTCAGAAATCCGGATCGGTCGGGGCGAGCGAACAGGCGCCTGTAAATACCCTTCAGATGGCGGGCTCGGAGGTGTTGAGGCAGCGAGTTGCGAAGATTCAAGATGCGCAAAAACGCCTCCTCTCCGCTCTTCAAAGCAATCAACTGCCCCTCTCGCAGGTGGCGGCGGAGATGGCGCGATTGGAAGCGGACCTGGCCGAGGCCCAACTTGGGTTAAACCAAACCACAGGAGCGCCGGGCTAAGCCAGAGTCTCCCCTGTTTGGTCCAGCGGCAATTGGCTTTGGCCGTCGCCGCGACTTGCGGCTTTTCCTTCGCGCCCGTCGGAGGTTAGGCCGGGAGCAGGAGCAGGCTCCGGCACCGTCTCGGCCGCGTGGTCACTCAGCCGGACCATCGCGGGGCGCAGCAGGCGACCCTGAAAGGTATAGCCGCTGGCGACCGTTTCGCGGACAACCGCGTCCGGAGACGGCTGTCCGTCGCCATTCGCCACCTGGTGACGCTGGGCATCAAACCGCTCAGCCGGGGTGGGCTGGAAGGGCATCAGCCCGACGCGGCGAGCTGCATCACGGCAGGCATTTTGGAAATTGTTGAGGTTTTCAATCAGGTTCGGCTGGCCCGAGCGCAGGGCGCCATTGTGGAGCGCGTACACGTGGTCGAGCATCCGGACCAGCACCTGGAGCCAGTCGGCCTCAGCCCGGCGTAACTTCTCCACCTCCAGCCGCAAGGTCGCCTTTTCGCCATCGTTTGCCTGCTGCATGAACTCCGTGAAACCCTGGACTTCTTTGCCCATGCGCTCGGCGATTGCTTTGGCAGCAGCGGCGGTTTTGGCGGCCTCTTCGTGCATGGTCTGCCACTGGCCAGTGGCATTGCCGATTTCCGCGGCGACCGTCTCGAGTTTTTGAAGCTGGGCGACCACGGTGGCGAGCGCGTCGGCCTCGGCGAGTTTGGCAACCACGCGGTATTCCAGCAGGAATGGCATGATGGCAAGCCAGGCGCCACCGGCAATGCAAAGGACGACGAAACCGATCTGCCAGGGACCCATAGGAAGAGTGCTTTGGTAATAGATGAACCCGGCGAGGCCGAGCAGGAGCCCATCACCCAATAAGAAGGGCCACTTCGATATTCTCGGTTCCATCTGACCGCTCATCAACGCAAGGTGTAAAACAACGGCACCTCAAAGGCAAGCCTGGAGGTCGCCTGGGTCGAATCGAAGCCTAAACATTGCGTTGCGGCACAGTACATTCGGCGGTAGTGGATGCCCAGTTGCGGTGCGCCGACGAGTGGCTCGCCGCGGGCGTCAACGCTAAGGCGCGCACTGCCTATAGGCGGCTGTTCGACACGGAACGAGTCGATGCGGTCCGGGTTGCCGCATACCGGGGGTTAATTCTAGCCTCAGGCAAAGACCGACTGGGCCTGACAGTGCGCGTGATCGCCAGGCCGCCCGGTCCGGCTCAGGTGGCCGCGATGCAGTTAGCCAGCATGCTGCAAACGCCTGACGCTACCCAAAAGCTCGCCGGCCTGCTGCCGAGGCTTCCGGCTCCCCGCTTGAGGGTCTCCGGAGTGAGTCCGTTCCGAAGACCGATGCTTCAGTTCCAGGCTCGCGGCGAAACAATGTCGGTGCCCGGTCATGGCGCCGGGGCTAGCTTCCCCACGATTGGTACCAGCACTTGCGGACACTCATCACGCAAGCCGTGCCTCGTCACCGCGAGATTAAATAATTCCTTGTTCGTTCTTTTCTTCTTTCCGCGCCATCCGCGCTATCCGCGGCCAAAAGCCGTTCCCTGCGCTTGTGCCTCAGACATTCGTTGCCTAGATTCGTCGGAAAATGAGCACACCGTTGGACGAGCAAGTGAAGGCGGCGGCAACCTGGATTTCCAGGCTGCGGGGCGAAATTGGCAGGGTGATCGTCGGGCAAGAGCAATTGGTGGACCGGTTGCTCGTGGGATTGCTCGCCAACGGCCACGTCCTGCTCGAAGGTGTGCCCGGGCTCGCCAAAACCCTCTCCGTCCGCACCCTGGCCGCCGCGATCCAGGCCTCGTTCCACCGCATTCAATTCACGCCTGACCTGCTCCCGGCCGACATCGTCGGCACGCTCATCTACAGTCCCCAGGACGGCAAGTATCACGCCACCAAAGGTCCGGTGTTCGCCAATTTTGTGCTCGCGGACGAGATCAACCGCGCGCCGGCCAAGGTGCAATCGGCTTTGCTGGAGACCATGCAGGAGCGGCAGGTCACTCTGGGCGGCGAAACCATGCCGCTGCCCTCGCCATTCCTGGTGCTGGCCACCGAAAACCCCATCGACCAGGAAGGCACTTACCCTCTGCCCGAAGCGCAGGTGGACCGCTTCATGTTCAAAGTGCTGTTGGATTATCCGTCGTTCGAGGAAGAACGAAAAATCCTCGACCGCATGGCGTTTACCGCCCCGGAAACCCGGACGCAACCGGTGATCGAATTGGAGGAGATCCTGCGCACTCGCAAACTGGTAGATCAGATTCACGTCGATGAAAAAGTGCGCGAATACATCGTTCACCTCGTCTTCGCCACACGTAAACCGGAACCATACAAACTCGATGTGAAACATTTCATCCAGTTTGGCGCTTCGCCCCGAGCGACGATCTACCTTACACTCGCCGCGAAGGCCTGGGCCTTGCTGCAAAGCCGCACTTACGTGACGCCCGAGGACGTCAAGAGCATTGGTCCGGACGTGCTGCGCCATCGCATTATTCTCACGTATGAGGCCGAAGCCCAGGCGGTAACAACAGACGCGATCATCAAAAAAATCTTCAACACCGTCCCCGTCCCGTGAACTCCGTCTCAAGCCTCAAGTCCCAAGGTCTCAAGTCCCGCGTCCTGTGTGTCGGGACTTCGAACTTGGGACTTGAGACCTGAGACTCGAGCACCCCATGACAATTACGCAATTACTGGAGGCCGTGCGCCGGATCGAGGTCCGCACCAATCGGCTGGTCAATGACATGATGGTCGGGGCCTACCTGAGCCATTTCAAAGGCCGAGGGATGGACTTCGAAGAACTGCGCGAGTACATCCCCGGGGACGAGGTTCGCGACATCGACTGGAATGTCACGTTCCGGATGGGCCGGCCATTCATCAAACGCTACCGCGAGGAACGCGAACTTGCCCTGGTGCTGGCGGTGGATATCTCGGGATCCTGCGCGTTTGGTTCGCTGCGCCAGTCGAAACGCGACTTCGCGGCGGAAATTGCGGGCACGCTTGCCATTTCCGCCACCCGGAGCAGCGACAAAGTGGCGCTGCTCCTGTTTACGGACCAGGTTGAGCTGTTCCTGCCGCCGCGGAAAGGCCGCCGCCACATCCTGCGCCTCATCCGCGAAATGCTTTTTTTCGAGCCGAAACATCGCGGCACGAACATCCCGGCGGCCCTGGCCTTTCTCAATCATGTGCTCCACCGCCGTTCGATCGTCTTCCTGCTGACGGATTTTCTTCACAGCTTCGGAGCGTCCGCCGCCCAGCCCCGTTCAGGCCGCGACACCCTCCAGGAGATCGGCCTGACTAACGCGCGGCACGACCTGGTCTGCGTCCACCTGCATGACCCGCGCGAAAGCGTGTTGCCGTCCGCCGGGTTGTTGACGCTCGAAGACGCCGAAACCGGCGAATTGCTCGAAGTCGACTCCAGCCGTGCCATGGTCCGCGACCGCTTTGCGCGCACCAACGCCGAACGTCTGGCCGAGCTGGACCGCGCCTTTCGCCGGGCCGGGGTGGACACGTTGAGCTTCAGCACAGCTGAACCTTTCGCACAAACTCTGCAGCGGTTTTTCGAGACTCGCCGGGGGAGGAGACGAGGTTGAACATCCGAAGACCAACGGCGAACAACCGGAATTGCCACAAAAGAACACAGGGACCACAAAGAAATCCTTCAAGGTCCGGCTCTCTATGGTCTCTGTGTTCTCTTATGGCCGTTTTGTCCTATGTCTTGGCCGCACCTGTCCATGCCGCTACCAATTTGATCGCCGTTGATGAAATCCCTCCGCTCGTGCCTCCACGGGGTGAGATCGCGCCTGGGTTCTGGGAGCAATACGGTTCCTGGGTGGTTTTTGGCGCGCTGGGTCTCCTCGTCCTGGCGGGGGTGGCGGTCTGGTTACTTCTGCGTCCGAAGCGACCTCCCGTCATTACACCACCAGCGATTCAGGCGCAGGAGGAGCTTCAATCCCTGCGCGGGCAGGCGGAAAGCGGCGTTGTGCTCAGCCGGGTTTCCGGAATTCTCCGCCATTATTTCAGCCTCAGCCTTGGCCTCCCGCCCGCGGAGCGCACCACTTCCGAGTTTTGCTCAACCCTCGTGGCCCTCCCACAAGTCAGCCCGGAACTTTCAGCGACGGTCAGCGATTTTCTGCGTGAATGCGATGAACGGAAATTCGCGCCTGTGCCTCCTCAGCCGCCGCTGGACGCCGTTGAGGTTGCCGCAAAGCTGATTCAGCGAGCGGAAGAGAGCCTAACAGCCCTCGCGCAAACCGGTCCCTCGCCCGTCGCCCCCGCTCCTCGCGCCCATGACCGGTGATTTCCAATTTCAGTATCCGTGGCTGCTGGCCCTCCTGGCGCTTTTGCCGGTATATTCCTTCCTGCGCGGACGCATTGGGAAGATTTCGGCACTGCGGTTCCCTAGCGCGGACATCGCTCGCGCTGCCGGCGCGGCGGCCCGGGCAGCCGCGGGCCGGTTGTTGGTCTTTTTAAGAATCCTGACCGTCGCGCTGTGCATCATCGCGCTGGCCGGACCGCGCTTCGCCAATGACCACACCGAAACCCAGGCCAGCGGCGTGGATATCATGCTCGTGCTGGACTTGTCGTGGTCGATGATGGCCCTCGATATGGGAGCGCCTCGCGAACGCGTTTCCCGCTTCGACATCGCGTCCCAGGTACTCGAAGATTTCATTCGCAAACGGCCCAGCGACCGGCTCGGGCTGATTGTCTTTTCCGCCGTGCCGTACCTCGCCAGCCCGCTGACGCTCAACCACGACTGGCTCGTCGATAACCTGCACCGCTTGCACGTTGGCCTGATTCGCGACCTCGGTACCGCCATCGGCGACGCCACGGCAGCGGGCGCCAAACGGCTCAAGGACCTCAAAGACAGCAAGAGCCGGATCATCATCCTGTTGACCGACGGCGATAACAATAAGGGAGAAATCGATCCTGTGCCCGCCGCCCAACTGGCCGCGGCGCTTGGGGTAAAGGTCTATACCATCGGTATTGGTATCGAGCAGCCCTGCCCGCTCTACGCCTTTGACCCCGGCACGGGCAAGCTCGAGCTTGATGAACAGGGCAATCTCAGGCCTGGGATGATGCTCCAGCCCGCCAATTACGATGTGCTGGGCAGAATGTCGGCCCTGTCGAAGGGAAAATTCTATCGGGCCACCAACCGCAATGAATTGGAGAGAATTTACAACGAAATTGATCGGCTTGAGAAAACCGAAGTGAAACTCCGGCGCTTTACCACCTACCGGACATTGTTCCAATGGCCGCTGCTTGCGGCGGTGGGGCTGTTTGCGCTGGAGGCCGTTCTTGCCAACACGCGGCTCAGGAGGGTGCCGTGAATTTATCTCATCCTCACTTCGCCGAGCCTGAGTGGTTATGGCTGGCGGCCCTCGGGCCGGTCGTGCTGCTCCTTTTGCAGCAGTACTCGGCCTTGCAGCGAAGACAGCAACTCGCCCAACTTGCCGCGCCGGAATTCCTTTCCCAGTTGACCCGCTCCCACAGCCGCGCACGCCGCGCGCTCAAGCACGCGCTGTTGGTATCAACCCTGGCGGGCATGGGCCTCGCTCTGGCCAGGCCGCAATGGGGGGAGCAAGCCGAAGCCAGTCATCTGTTCGGGCAGGATGTCGTTTTCCTGCTGGATTGTTCGCGCAGCATGCTCGCAAGTGATGTCAGCCCTAACCGGCTTCAACGCGCCAAGCTTGCCATCCTTGACTTTGTCCAGCGCCAGGGCCATGGCCGGGTCGGCCTCGTTGCGTTCGCCGGCCAGGCGTTTCTCCAGTGCCCGCTCACGTTTGACTATGGCGCCTTTCAGGACGCGCTCATGATGGTCGATGACCGAACCATCCCGGTCCTCGGGACCGATGTTGGCCGCGCGCTCAACGAAGGCTCCCACGCGCTTGACAAGAACGAACGGCAGAAACTCCTGGTGCTGCTCACGGACGGCGAAGATTTGGAAAAAGGGGGGGTCCGAGTGGCTGAACCTCTCGCTAAACAGGGCGTGGTGGTGTTCACCATTGGCGTCGGCACACCCGCCGGGGCGGAGATCCAGATGCTCAACGAGCATGGCCGGCCCGAATTGCTGCGCGACAGCAAGGGCGAGGTCGTGCACAGTCGGCTGGACGAGGTTACCTTGCGCGCCATTGCCCAGGCCACGCATGGCGCCTACTATCCCCTGGGTCCAGTCGGCGAAGGGCTGGCCAAAGTCCGGCTGGCGCTCGAAGACCTGAGCAACACCTCCGGAGCTGCCCCGGCGCGAAAATTGGGCGTGGACCGCTTCCACTGGCCGGTGGCAGCAGCGCTGTTCCTGCTGGTGGTCGAATCTTTCGTTGGCACACGCCGTCACTTGCGCGAAATTCCCCCATGATCAAGGCGATTTGCCAATTTTTAGCCGGCCGTGGCCTCTGGCGCACTCTCGGTAGTCTCGTGCTCGCTGGGCTGGTGGTGGCGGCTAGTTCTCCTCCGTCTTCCCCGGAACCCGCTGCGCCGTCCACGCCCCGCGACTTTTTCAACGCCGGCACGCAGAAACTGCGCGAGGGCAAGCTCCGGGAGGCGGAGGCATTTTTCGAGAGCGCCCTGGCCAGCCAAAGCGAGCGCCTGCAACCGCCTTTGCTTTATAACCTGGGCCACGTCCGGTTCGGCCAGGGCATCGAGGAGTTGAAAAAGGGGCCGGCCGCCGCGCCTACGGCCGCGCGCGGCCGAGCGGCCGCGGCACGGGCCGACGAAGCCAACCGCGCCGCGGATGAGGCGTTGGCGGGGGACGATGTTCAAAAAATGGTCGCGGCTTACCTGCGCGGACGCGGCGTGCGCAAAGAAATGAAGGCGGCCACGAAAGTGGTTCAACGAGCCTTGGAAACGCATGGGACGGCGCTGAACAAATGGCAGCGTTCTGCCGGTGACTTCAAAAGTGATTTCGAGCTGAACCGGCCGGACGCCGACGCTCGACAGAATGCCGAGACAGTCGATCGCTGTATCGCGAGACTCATCGACACCCTGCGCGAGCTCCAGCAAACCGCGATGTCGATGGGCGAAAAGAACAATCAACTGGGTGAAAAGCTAAAACAGCTCAAAGGCCGCATCCCCGCCACCGACATGCCGCCCGGCGGGGCGGGAGACGATGAGGACGACGAGGACCAGCCGAACGGCCCGCAACCAGGACAGAAAGAAGGCCCCACCAAAGAAGGCGACGAAATCTATACGCTCACCCCGGAGCAAGCGGCGTGGCTGTTGGAAGGTCTTAAACTCGACAGCGAGCGCCGGCTACCCATGGGACAGAAGGATTCAGCGGAGCCCAAAGAGCGTTCGGGGCGGACTTGGTGATTAGGTCCAATCCTGCGAACAGATGTTTTCAGAGTCGATATACGAAACCCGAGAGGCAAACGCACGACTGGCCGCCAGGCGACGCTGCGGCCAATGCGCCGCAGAGTCGCAACCGAACTCCGGCAGGGTGTTCCTCGTCCTCGTTCTCCTCCTTCTATCGGTTGATTCGCCGCTGCTGGCCCAGCCCCAGCCGGCTCCCGCCCCGGCCATGCCCGACCCGTTGATGTCTCTCATGCTGTCTCAGCCTTCCATTGATGTCTCCTCAACGGTTTTCGCCGCCGCGTCCGTCGACCCTCCGGTGGTGAGGCCAGGCGAAGACGCCACGTATCGCGTGACGTTCAACGCGCTCGAAGAATCGGTTAATTGGCCGGGCAAATTCGCCGAGCCGCCTCAACTCCAGACCCGGGCAGGGGCGCACGGGCAGATTCTCGTCTTTGGCGGGGCCACTCTCCAGCCTCGAACCACTTTCAACTATCACATTCGTTCTTCCGAGCCGGGCCGGTTCACGATTCCCGAATTCGCCGTCACCGTTTACGGCAAGTCCGTTACCGTCCCCACCGCGCTGCTCGAAGTGGTGGACGCCTCGTCGGCGTCAGTTCAGCCGGCGCCGCGGTTGATCCTGCAAGCCGCGACCACCAACCTCTTTGTTGGTCAGGCACTCCGCGTGCGTATCGAGTGTCCCCCCGGGGCCGGCCTGGTGTCGCAAGGGACGATACCTCTGCAGATCGCCGGCGACGGCTTTATTGTTGACCCGAGCGCGTTTCGGCAGCGGTTCGAACCAAGACTACAGAATCCCAGTGCCATCAACCTTCCTGTACCAAGTTACGAAACCATCCTTACCCCGATCCGGGCGGGGCGACTGTCGGCCTTCGCCCAGGGATTTTTCATTACGCGCGGGTCAGCCTCACTCTTCATCAATGGCGCCGGGGCGGTCAATGGGAGCTGGAGCCCCTACACACTGCTGGATTCCGACCCCGTCGAACTCCAGGTGCGTCCCTTGCCTCGCGACGGACGGTTACCCGGGTTTACCGGGGCGATCGGCACGTTCAGCATAGACACTCCCGAGCTCGCCACCAACATGGTTCGCGTGGGTGACCCCGTCAGGCTGAGGGTGAAAGTGCATGGCGACGGCAACCTCGCTCGCCTGGTCGCCCCGCCCCCCCCGAGGAACCGTGACTGGCAGGTCTTTGATTCCCCCGCGGACAGCACGCCGCCTCAGATTGTTCAAGCACAGGGCTACGCGACCTTTGAGTTCACCTTGATTCCGCTTACGCCAGCCACCCTCGCCACGCCGCCGATTCCCTTTAGCTTTTTTGATCCGAGCGCGCTCGCCTACAATGATTTGACGATCCAGCCGGTCCCCATCCAGATATTGCCGGGTGCCGCCCCGGGCGACTTGAAGGCCCTGGCGCAGGCCAACGCGGTAAGTCCTCCCCCCGAACGGGAGCCGATGCTCAGCGGACTCGCCGCGGGGCCCGGTGCGGCCGCCGCCAGCCTGACCCCCTTCCAGCTACGACCCTGGTACCCGGCGGTCCAGCTCGCCCCGGCCGGCGCGTTCCTCGGCTTGTGGTCCTGGGACCGGCGCCGCCGCTTCCTCGAGCAGCACCCTGAAGTTGTCCGGCGAAGGCGCGCCCGGCGCGCTTTGCACCGCGCCCGGCGCGCTCTCGAAACAGCCGCGCTCGCTGGTGACACCGGCCGCTTTGCCGGCCTGGGCGTGTCCGCTCTGCGCATCGCGTGCGCCCCACATTATCCCGCCGAGCCGCGCGCGCTGGTGGGCGCTGACGTGCTGGGGCTGCTCTCCGAATCCGAACGTGCCGGGCGCGCGGGCGAAGTCGTGCGCCGGTTCTTTTCGGTCACCGATGCGGAGCGTTTTTCTGTCGAACCACTCGCCCCCGGCGAACTGCTCGCACTTCAACCCGACCTTGAGGCGGTGTTGCAGGACTTGGAGGACCGCTTGTGAACCGCGGAGATTCGGGTTTCGGATTTCGGATTTTCTGGCTCACCTTCTTTTTGCACTTCGCAAGTGCTGGAGAGGGTTCACCAGCCCGCGCCTTGTTCCAAACGGGCGCCGCGGCGTACCGCGCCGGCGAGTTTCCAGTAGCGGCCACTGCGTTTCGCCAGGCCGCGGAGCTCCGGCCGGCTTCCGGCACATTGCAGAATCTGGGCAGCGCCGAATGGCAGCTTGGCCGCCCGGGGCCGGCGGTGGTCGCCTGGGAACAGGCGCTGTGGCTCGATCCCTTTAACGCGTACGCCCGCGAGAATCTGCGCTACGCGCGAAAAACCGCTCAGCTTGAATCACCGGAGCTGGCGTGGTACGAAGTGGTCTCGACCTGGCTGCCGGTCAACTGGTGGGCCTGGCTGGCGGGCTCGAGCCTGTGGCTGGCAGTCGGCCTGGTTCTGCTTCCCGGCATCTTTCGCGCGCGCAAACGGGCCTGGCACCAGGCGGTCGCGGCCGTTGGCTTCGCCGTTTTCCTGCTGAGCGTTCCGGCCCATATCGGTGTGGACACTCGATCCCGCATCGGTTTTGTGTTGAGGAAGGATACGCCTCTGCGCCTCACGCCCACGCAGGAAGCGCAAAACGTAACTCGCCTTGCCGGCGGCGAGCCAGCGCGTCTTGAGCGCACCCGCGGCAACTATTTGCTGATCCGCACCAGCCGGGCAAGCGGCTGGGTCGAGCGCGCCGAGTTGGGCCTGATTTCGCATTTTCCCTTGTCAGTCCGCTCCGGCGATCCTAAAGTCAACTCGCGACATGATTGAACTGATTCAGTTTCCCTGGAGTCCTTTCTGCATTGTCCAACGCCGCATCCTGGAATTCTCAGGCAGCCACTTCAAAATCACCAACATTCCCAATGGGGACCGCTCCCTGGTCTGGCGCGTGACCCGGCAACGTTATTACGGCGTGCCGATTATCCGGCACGGCAAGACGGTGATCTTCGAGGTCAGTGACGATTCGCAGGTGATCGCGAAGTATCTCGACACTAAACTGAAACTGGGCCTGTTTCCCTGGGAACTCGAAGGCGTTCAATCTGTTTTGTGGCGCTATATCGAAAACGAGATCGAGAGCCCTTGCTTCAGGCTCAATGACGTCCACTGGCGCGACATGGTGCCCGCTTCGGACCGGCTGCGTTTCCTGCGTCATAAGGAGCGGAAGTTCGGACGGTGCTGCATCGATGAGTGGAAGGGGAAGCAAAAAGAACTGCTGGCGCAACTGGAGCAGCGGTTGATTCCTTTCGAGGAGATGCTGATGTTCCGGCCCTTCCTGATGGACGACCGGCCGCGGTTTGTCGATTTCGATTTGTACGGCATGCTGGGCAACTTCCTGTATTCGGGGCGTTACCGGCTGCCGACCAAACATACCCGGCTGAAAGATTGGCATCGCCGCATGGCGCAGGTTCAATTGAAGCTGTTTGCTCGTGAAAAAGAATTACATCCTTGATACCAATGTCCTGCTCCATGACCCCAATTCCCTGCTCAAGTTCGAGGACAACAATGTCCTCCTGCCGATCGAGGTCATCGAGGAGATTGATCGCTTTAAACGCGAATCCACCGAACTCGGCCAAAACGCCCGCATGGTCTCGCGCATGCTGGACGGCTTCCGCGGCGCGGGCCAGTTGAGCGAGGGGGTGCCGCTGCCCAATGGCGGCCACTTGCGCATCGCCTTTCAGAAAGCGGGTCCGGCTCGGAATGGGCATGCGGTGTTCGGCACCGACTCGGTGGATAACCGCATCCTGTCGCTGGCCTTCAGCATCAAAAAAACGCAGCCGAAGGCTCACACGATCCTGGTCAGCAAAGACATCAATCTCCGAATCAAGGCCGACGCGCTCGGGCTGATGGCCGAGGATTACGAGAACGACCGGGTGCTGCTCAAGGACCTTTACACGGGCATGATCGAGATGAGCGCCAGTCCCGAGCGAATCGCCGCGTTCCGCGCGAACGGCGAACTGGAGCTTAATGGCGGCCAACAATATTTTCCCAACGAGTTTTGCACGCTCGTGGACGAAACCAACCCGAAACGCACGGCGCTGGCCAAAGTGGACGCGACGGGCAAGCGGCTGGTGCCGATCATTGACTGCCGCGAAGGTGTTTGGGGCATCCGCCCGCGCAACCGCGAACAGCATTTTGCTTTCGACGCGCTGCTCGACGACCAGGTCAAGCTCGTCACGTTGATGGGCAAGGCGGGGACGGGCAAGACGCTGCTGGCGATGGCCGCCGGCCTGAAACGGACGGTGCTGGACCGGGAATTCCGGCGCCTGGTGGTGGCCCGGCCGACCATTTCCATGGGGAAAGAGCTGGGTTTTCTCCCTGGCTCGCTCGAAGAGAAGCTGGCGCCGTGGATGCAACCGATCCACGACGCGCTGGAAATGCTCAGCGACCTGAACATGGGCCACGAGCATCGCCGCAGCGGCGACCTGATGCGTTCGGGCAGCATTGTCGTAGAGGCGTTGAGCTACATCCGGGGCCGCAGCATTGCCGGCCAGTTCATGATTATTGACGAGGCGCAAAACCTTACCCCGCTGGAGGCCAAAACCATCATCACCCGCGTCGGTCACGGCACCAAAATCATTCTCACCGGCGACCCCTACCAAATCGATAATCCCTACGTGGATTCCTCCTCGAACGGCTTCAATTACGTAGTCAGCCGCTTCCGCACCGAGCCGGTCGCCGCGCACATCGAACTCCAAAAGGGAGAACGGTCGGAGCTGGCGGAGCTGGCGGCGAACATTTTGTAACGGAGTCATTCGAGGTGACACGGCGCGGTGCGTGAAGCGTGATGCGGAATAAGTGGCGGCGCCGCCAGGCGCTTTCGCGCGGCACGGTTCACGTTTCACGCATCACGCTCTCCCGAGTCCGGGCTTGGCATCCGTCCCCGCTTTTCCTACCGTGCCCCCGTGATTGGGTTGTTGCGATTCATGGGTTTGCTCAACGTGGCAGTGTGGTTGGGCGCCGCTGTTTTCTTAATCCTGGTTGCGGCTCCCGCCTCGACTTCCACAGAGATGCAGGAACTGCTTTCCGCAAGGAATTTTCCGTATTTCTCGGTAGCGATTGAGCAGCTTCTGGCGCCCCGGTTTCTGCATTGGTATCTGGGTTGCAGCCTGGTGGCGCTGCTGCACCTGGTGGCGGAGTGGCTCTATCTGGGCAGGTACCCGCAGCGAAGGTGGCTGGCGCTGGTGCTCGCGTTGTGCCTGGGGGGACTGGTCCAGACGTTTGTCGTGCAGCCACAGCTCAAGCAATTGCACCGGCTCCGGTTTACGCGACCGGACTTGAGCGAAGCCGCGTACCGCTCCTTCCAGGCATGGCATAAAGGGTCCACGGCGCTGGAGGTGGTCCTGATCGGTGGCATGCTGCTTTACCTGTGGCGAGTGGCGAACCCGCCCGACCCGACCCGATTCGTAAGCGCTTCCAATTTCCGGGGTTGACAAAGGCGGAATGTATTCAACCTTATTTATGGAATTAGAAGTGTGGCGGCCCGTGGAACTCCAGCAACGGGGAAAGTTGTATGATTTCAAACGATCGTCCATCGCCTTTTGGCAACCGTCACTACGGTGCTCCCAAGCCGCCGGTCAACGAAGAGACCCTGCGGTCCGACAAGGTGCAAATCGAGCGAAAAACCTTTGTGTTTGCGCTAAAGGAGAACCCGCGCGGCCGCTTTTTGCGGATTACCGAGGACGTGGGGGGGCGGCGGGATACGATCATTATCCCGGCGCCCGGCCTGGATGATTTCAAGAAGCTGTTGGATGACATGGTCCGGGCCGCGGCGGAAACGCCTGCGAAAGCCGCTTAAGTTTGTTAGTTTCTTTCCGCGGGCCGTTTTCTGGCCCTGACCCGGGGGGCGTCGCCCCAAAGCGTCTCGAGGTCGTAACGTTCGCGCAGGTCCTGGCGCATGACGTGGACGATGACGTCGAAATAATCCAGGACCACCCACGCCGCGTGGAGCGTACCGTCAATCGCCCGGGGACGGAGCTGTTTCTCCTCGCGCAGGTTGTCGGTGATCTCATCCACAATAGCGCGCAGGTGTGGTTCACTGGTGCCCGAGGCGATCAGGAAATAGTCGGTGACGGACGAGAGCTCGCGCACGTCCAGGATCACGATGTTTTCCGCCTTTTTGTTGTCCGCCAGTTCGCGGCAGCGCAGCGCCAGTTTTCTTGAATCCATCTGTCGGGAAAGTGGCTTAGAACACGTCAAAAATAAAGCCGATTATTGCGGATCGCCTCGGCCACGGCGTCGGGCACCAAATGGTCGATGGGCAGGCCGGCCTTGATGCGCGCCCGCAGTTGCGAGGAGGACACGCCCAGCGGAAAACCGGTCAGGGTGCGGCCCCGAAAGGGCGGCGGGAAGGGCGCTTCCACCTTGCCTGGCCGGGGAATGACGACGAATTGCGCCAGACGCGCCAGCTCTCCCGCTTCGCGCCACTTGGGCAGTTGGGGAACATGGTCCGCGCCGACGAGATAAAAGAGCTGGGCTCCCGCAAACCGCGCAACGTAATCGCGCAGGGTGTCGATGGTATAGGAGATGCCGCCACGTTTGAGCTCCTGTTCGTCGATTTCGCACCAGGTCTTTCCGGCCAGCGCGAGCCTCAGCAGGCGCAAGCGGTCGACGGGGTTGGTGGGCCGGCGCTCCGGTTTGAACGGCGACTGGGCGGCGGGGATGAAGTAGAGGCGGTCCAGGTTAAGCTCCTCGCGAGCCGCCTGCGCGACCAGCAGGTGACCGAGGTGGACCGGGTCGAAGGAACCGCCGAATAAGCCGATGCGTTGCATGGGTGCTATTTCGTTAACAGCATCGCCTGATGCCGTTGAATCGGTGTTCGGTCATTCGCACATAAGGATTCTGTGGCGGAGGCCGGACATTGCGGTTCGAGCTCGAGTTCGCCGACTCCGTTGGGCCGCCGGAACAGCAATCGGCGGCTTGTTGCGCGCGTTCCATGTGGGCCTGGTCGGAGAGTTCTCTGGCCAGCGCGAAACCCAGCGCGACCAGACCGGCCATACGCATGGGCCTGCCTTCGGCCGCCGCGCGGGCCGGCAACCAGACCGGTTCGGTTTCCCGAAGCATGGCGAGCTTGCGGCGAGCCAGGAGCAAGACCCATTCGCGGACGCTGAGCACAACAATCGCCGCCACGAGCACCAGGAAAACCGCGGCCACAGCCGCATCCAGCAGGTTGTTGAAACGGAGGATGCGGTTGGTGTGCAGGGCCTTTTCGGCCGCCGCGACTGCCGCCGCCTCTCCGCCGGCGTTGGCGGCAGCAAGGACCTGTTGGAGCTCGGGCAATTTCCCGTCCAGTGCTCGTGCTTGCGCCAAAAACCCGATTCGCGAGTCGTCATCCCAAATCTTTTGCACCCCGGCGGTCATGGTGGCGGCCAATAGCCAGGCAAGAGGAAGCAGCGTGATCAACGCCAACGCCGGCCGCCCGGCTTGGGTCCGTGTTGCGTGTTGCGTGTTGCGTGGGCGGTGGTCCGTGGTATCTGGACTTGAGGCTTGGGACTTGGGACTTGAGAGTTCGGACACCGGATCGTGGACTGTGGACTCGCGGGCGCCGAGTTGCATTTTCAAGATAATGGTTGTACCGAGGCAAAGGGCGATGGCGGCGAGCATCTGGTTGGCGATGCCGAACAAGGGCCAGAGGGAGTTGATGCCGCCGAGCGGGTCGACCACTCCCTGGATGAGAAAATAACCCCAGGCGCCCACGATCAGGATACTGGCGACGAGGTTGGCGCCGAGAGCCCGGGTGGCGCCCAGCGGCCTCCACACCTGGCCGAGCAAATCCTGCAGCAGGTAGCGTCCGACCCGTGTCCCGGCGTCGATGGTCGTGAGGATAAAGAGGGCCTCGAACATGATTGCGAAGTGATACCACAGGTCGAGCCCGCGTCCGCTGACGGCTTTGGAAAAGATTTGGGCCATGCCCACAGCGAGGGTAGCCGCGCCGCCGGTGCGGCCGAAGAGAGTGTGTTCGCCGAGTTGGCTCGCCAGTTGTTCCATCTGCGGCACGGTCACGGGAAAGCCGAGCGCGGTCATGTGTGTCACGGTGACGGCCGGGTCGCCTTTGACGTTCATGGACAGATAAACGCCCGGGTCGAGGGTGCAGGCGGCGATCAAAGCCATGATTGCCACCAGGGATTCGAGGCACATGGCTCCGTAACCGACGGGGCGCGCATAGGACTCGCGCGTGAGCAGCTTGGGGGTGGTGCCGCTGGCAATGAGGGTGTGAAACCCGGAGATGGCGCCGCAGGCAATGGTAATAAAACAGAACGGAAAGATCTTTCCGGCGACGATAGGGCCCGAGCCATCGACAAAGCGGCTGAGGGCGGGCATTTGCAGGTTCGGAAGCACGAGGAAAATGCCCAGGGCCAGGGCGAAGATGGTGCCGAGTTTCATGAAGGTGCTGAGGTAATCGCGCGGCGCCAGCAGCAACCAGACCGGCAGCACGCTCGCGGCCAGGCCGTAGCCGATGAGCGCCCCCGCCAGGGTGGTGTCCCGGAGGCTGAACAACCGGGCCAAATCCGGATTCTGATGAACCAGCTTTCCACCCCATACCGCCAAAAGGAGGCAAACCACGCCGAAAGCCGAAGCCTCCAGTACCTTCCCCACGCGCCAGAACCGCAGATAGCCGCCCATCAACATGGCGAGGGGAATGGTCGCGCCAACGGTGAATACGCCCCAGGGACTCTCCGCCAGCGCTTTGACCACGACCAGCGCCAGCACGGCCAGCAGAATGACGAGGATCGCGAGAATCGCAGCGAGCGCAATGAAACCCGCCGTGGTGTTCAACTCCTCCTTGACCATCTGGCCGAGCGATTTGCCGTCCCGGCGGAGGGAACAGAACAGGACGACGAGGTCCTGCACGGCCCCGCCGAGGGTGACGCCGATTAAAATCCAGAGGGTGCCGGGCAAATAGCCGAACTGGGCGGCCAGGACCGGGCCGACGAGCGGGCCGGGACCGGAGATGGCAGCGAAATGATGACCGAACACAATCCATTTGTTCGTTTTGACGAAGTCCTTGCCGTCGTCGTGCACCTCGCACGGCGTCGCGCGGCAATCGTTGAGGAGCAACACGCGCGAGGCAATCCATTTGGAGTAGAACCGGTAGCCGATGGCGTAGCTGCACAGCGCGGCGATAAGGATATACGCGGAGTTGAGGGGCTCGCCGCGCCGCCAGGCCAGGGTTGCGTAGGCCCACGCGCCGAGGAGGGCAACCAGAAACCAAGTGAGCTTCGGCGCTATGCGTTTCATGCCGACGGTACATTCATCGGGTGAGGGCATCCGGCGGTCAATCACCCCGCTTGGGCAGCAATTCGAGCACGGCGGCGGACATGGCAGTGATGCCGGTTTTGATGGTGGGCTCGGGCACGGGCGCCCACAAAGAGGAGTGGAGAGAGGGCAGCGGTTTGCCGGTCTGTTCGCTTTCGCGGATGGCTTCCGGATCGACCCCGCCGACCTCAAACATGCAGATGGGGATTTTGTCGGGGGTCCGGCCGAATTCGCCAAAATCTTCTCCGCCCATGGAAGGTTTTTTCAAAATGACTTTGCCGTCGCCGAACCAGGTTTTGAAAACGGCGGCCAATCGCTCTGTTAGCTCCGGATTATTGTAAGTCGCGGGAGTGAATCCTTCGGCGAGCTTGACCTCGGGCATCAGAGTTTCCGGGAGGCCGGCGGCGAGGGCCTGGCCGCGCGCGATGCGCTTGATGGCTTCGAGGGTTTGGTTCCGGGCTTCGTCGGTGTAGGAGCGGACGGTCAATTGGAGGCGGACCTCGTCGGGAATGATATTGTATTTGGTCCCGCCGTGGATGGAGCCGACGGTTACGACGGCCGGTTCGCCCGGACGGAGTTCGCGGCTGACGATGGTTTGGAGGCCGAGAATGATTTGGGCCGCGAGCACGACGGGGTCTTTGGTTTTATGCGGATAAGCGCCATGACCACCGACGCCATGGATGGTGAGGTCAACGGAATCGACATTGGCATAGGTGTAACCCGGGGTATAGAGGACGGTGCCGGCCGCATACTCGGCGTTATCATGCAACGCCAGGCAGAAATCCGGACGCGGGAACCGCTGGAACAGACCGTCGGCAAGCATGGCGCGCGCGCCCTCGCCGAGCTCTTCGGCCGGTTGCCCGATGAGGACCAGGGTGCCGCGCCATTGGTCTTTCAAGTGCGACAGCACGCGCGCGGTCCCGACCAGGCAGGTCATGTGCACATCATGACCGCACGCATGCATCACGGGCACTTCGTCTCCGGCCGGGTTTTTGGCGGTCACGCTGCTGGCATAGGGCAGGCCGGTCTGTTCCTTCACGGGCAGCGCATCCAAGTCCGTGCGAACCAGGACTGTGGGCCCCTGCCCATTGCGCAGGACGGCGGCAAGGCCGTGCCGGCCGATGCCAGTGGTGACTTCAAAGCCGGCCTGACGCAATTCTTCAGCGACGCGGGCCGCGCTTTGCGTTTCCTGAAGGGACAGCTCGGGGTGCGAGTGCAAATGTTTGTACAGCTCAAACAAACCCGGATATTCCTGCTGGACGAAAGACTGGACCAGGTCACGGGTGGCCGGAGGCGGCGGCGCGGCGGTTGCAGGTGCAGCCAGGCAAGAGATGGCGACGAGACAAGCAACGGCAAAATAAGGTTTCATAAACGGCCTTCCGGCGCTCCTGTTCGATTTAGCTCTCGATCGGCTCTCCGACGGCCAGCTCGAACACTTCGTATGGAGTGTGTTTCATGCCGAGCCGCTCATAGGACTGGCGGGCGCGGGCATTATCGGCGTGCATATAAAGTCGCAGACCGCAAACGTCGGGTCGCTGCCGGGCGAGATCTTCGAGGTATTTGAAGAGTGCGCCAAAGACGCCCCGGCGCCGGAATTCCTGCTTCACATAGACGCTCTGCAGCCACCAGATATTGCCGTTACGCCAATCGCTCCATTCATAGGTGATCATCACCTGGCCGGCGATTGTGCCGTCCACCTCAGCGACATAATACAGGCCTTTGGCGGGATCCTTCAGCAAAGCAGCCACGCCGGTCCTCACACGGTCGGGGTCCAGCCGGAGATTTTCGGTTTCGGCAGCCAATCGCAGGTTAAAATCCGCGATGACCGCAAGGTCGGTTGGATGAGCTGGCCGGATATTGATGTTGATGGGGTCATTCTAAGAGGCAAGCGAGAAGAATCAAATCATTCTCCGGCGAGGGCTACGGGGCAGCAGAAAGGCGAAGGGGCTTATCCTCTTCCTCGGCCGGTCATTCCTGGTTCGTTTTTCAGGTCGATTACGACGACGGCGAGAGTCGCCCCGCCAGCGCAGCATCCACCTCTGGCTCCGCGCTTAAGAATTGAGACCTGAAACCTGAGACTTTGAGACCGTGGACCTTGACGTTAGCATCCTACCCTTGCAAATTATCGGTGCCAGCGGCGCGAGCCGCGGTAGATTGCCTATGCCGATTTACGAATATGCCTGCCCGAAATGCCGGGTGATTTTCAACTTCCTGTCGAAGCGGGTCAACCCTGACCGGCTGCCAACGTGTCCCAAGTGCGGGAACAAGAAGATGACGAGGCAAATGAGCCGGTTTGCCATGTCACGCGGCCTGAAGGAACCGGCCGCCAGGCCGGATGCAGAAGGCGGCGAGCCGCCCACACCGGACCTGGACGATCCGCGCGTGGAACGCGCGATGATGGAGCTGGAACGGGATATGGAGCACATGGATGAGAACAATCCACGCCACATGGCCCATATGATGCGCAAGATGAAAGACCTGATGCCGCCCGGGGCCGTGCCGAAGGAGCTGGACGTGGCCATCAAGCGCCTCGAAGCGGGCGAGGATCCGGAAAAGATTGAAGCGGACATGGGCGATCTGCTGGGCGATTTCATGGGCGGCGAGGAAGGCGGCGGGGCCGGTGGCGGGTATGCCCACGACAGCGGCCTGTATGACTATTGAGCCGGGCTGGTAAGACGTTGAAGCGTTGGAACGTTAAAAGGTTGAAAGGTTAAAACGCTAAAACGCTAAAGGGTTAAAACGTTAAAACGGCCGAACGATTGCCGTGCCGTTTTAACGTTTTAACATTTTAACGCTTCAACGCCCAAACCAATGGCCCATATCCACGACAAAATCGATTTCACGGTGGCGATCTTCATCGTCGAGGACGGCCGGGTGCTGCTGATTCACCATCGCAACCTGAACAAGTGGCTGCCGGTGGGCGGCCACATCGAGCTCGACGAAGACCCGGAAACGGCAGCCCTGCGCGAGGCCAGGGAGGAAAGTGGGTTCGACATCGAACTCATCGGCGAACGCCCGCCCACTACGGGCAACGGCACCCGCGCCCTCATCGCGCCACGGTTCCTGGATATCCATTATATTTCCGACACCCACGACCATATCGGGATGATCTATTGGGCACGCCCCCGGAAGGGCCAGCTCACCCTGGCGCCCGCCGAGCATCATGACATCCGCTGGTGTTCCGGGGACGACCTGGATGCCCTGCAGCCCCCGATGGACAAGGCGGTGAAGTGGTACTGCCGCAAAGCGTTGGAAGAGGTGGAAAGGATGAAGGATGAAGTGGGGCGACAAGCGAAGGGCGATGCCACGACTAAACGACTCGAGGACGGTTGAGAGCTGAGCAAGAAAGTCACCAATGACCAAGCGCGGGCGCACAACAGATTTCTTTAAGCGCGGGCTGCTGCCGCATGAATGCGGCGTTCCGAAACCGGCCGGAACGCCGCATTTATGCGGCAGAGAAGAATTTTGCCCTGCGCGGAGCCATCGTTAATCACGCACCACGTTTCACGCATCACGTTCCCTCATGTTCTCACGCCGCCTCAAGACCGGTTACCTGCTGCTCGAAGGGTTGAACTCTTTCGCGACGGTCTATTATTTCTATTATTTTTATTTCTTCATGCAGAAGACGTTTGGCTTTGACAACAAAGCCAATCTGGCGCTGGCGGCGCTGAACGGAGCAAGCTACGCGCTCTTTACCTGGTGGTGCGGCAAGTTCGCGCAGCGGTTCGGCTATTTCACCGCTCTCAAGCTCGGTTTCCTGCTCATGATGATGTCCCTCGCGGCCGGCCTGCTGGTGCACTCCGCGGGAGGAGAAATCGCGGTCATGATTGGCACGGTTTTCGGGATGAGCTTTACGTGGCCAACGCTCGAGGCGCTGGTGAGCGAAGGCGAGCCCCGGGAGGGCTTGCAGCATATGGTCGGCATTTACAACGTCGTCTGGGCCGCCACCGCCTCGATTGCCAATTTCACCGGTGGCGCGATGCTCGATAAACTCGGCCCGCAGAGTCTTTTCTACGTTCCCATGGCCATCCAGGCGACGCAGCTTGGCGTGACTCTGTGGCTGGAGTCCAAAGCGGGCCCACCGTCGCCCCGGCCGGCCCCGGCTCCGGGGCCTGTGCCGCCAGGCGATTCGGCCGGCGGACCGCCCGCGCCGGGCCGGGCCAAAACATTTCTGCGCCTGGCCTGGCTGGCCAATCCCTGCGCTTACATCGGCATTAACACACTGATCGCGGCCTTCCCCGGCGTGGCGCACCGGTTGGGACTCTCGACGATGCTGGCCGGGTTCTGTTGCTCGGTTTGGTGTTTTGCGCGGTTCGGCGCGTTCCTCCTGCTGTGGCTGTGGAACGGCTGGCACTACCGCTTTCGCTGGCTGCTGCTGGCTTACCTCGCCCTGGTCGGTGCCTTCAGCAGTATCCTGCTGGCGCCCAACCTGACCGTGCTGCTGGCTGCCCAACTGGTGTTCGGTGGCGCGGTGGGGTTGATTTACTATTCCTCACTTTTCTATTCGATGGACGTTGGCGAAACAAAAGGCGAACACGGTGGGTTTCATGAGGCCGCAATTGGTCTGGGCAACTTCGCGGGCCCCGCCGCGGGAGCGGCCGCGCTCCAATTCCTGCCGCGGTACCCGAATAGCGGCGCGGTGGCTGTCAGTCTCCTGTTGCTGGGCGGACTCGCCGCTCTTGCCGCCATCTGGCGTTCCGGGACGGCGCCCAAGCCCTCGTAACGGAGGTTTGGCGGGAAGGGAATGGCGACGTGCCCGGCGCTCCTGAACAACAAAGTTTCTGCGGGGACGTGGCTGTCCCTGCCCCAGTTTAACGACTCTCTACGGGGACGTGGCCGTCCCCGCCCCGAGCTAGAGGTTCCAGGGTCGGAGGCCGACCGCGGGGTAACCGGTTGTGTTATTGTAGTTATACTGGTCGGTGGTTTGCTGGGGCGGCGCTGAGGCGCAACCCGCCAGCAGCAGCAGGCTGGCGACCACGCCCAGCAGCGCCAGGCGCACAGGAAACTTCTGAAGTTCGCTTGCACGTTTCATAACCATTTCCTTTGTTAGAGGCTCTTTTTCAGCAGCTCGATGAACAGCTTCATCGCGGGCGAGAGGACCTTGCCCTTCTTGTAAATCGCGCCGATCTGGCGCATCGGGTTGCCTTCCAGGCGGACGGCCGCCAGCGTATGATTGGCCAACTCCTGCCGCATGGTTTCCTCGGCGAGGATGGCGACGCCGGAATCGATCTCGACCGCGCGTTTAATCGTCTCGATGTTGTCGAACTGCATCACATGCCGCACCGAGACGCCGTGGTCTTTCAGGATTTTGTCCACCGCCTTGCGAGTCGGCATATCCGCCTCGAAGCTCACGAGCTTGAGGCCGTCCAGGGATTTGATTTTGACGACTTTCTGTTTGGCCAGCGGATTGTTCGGGTGGCAGGCGAGCACCAGGGGATCTTTGCGCAGCGGGACGACTTCGATCTTCGAGTCATGCCAGGGATACACCAGCAAGCCCAAATCGACCACGTTGCCGACCACGTCCTGGTAAACGTTGTCCTCGCGCCGGAGCTGGATGTTCAGGTTGACCGTGGGGTGCTCCTTGAGGAAGCGCTTGACGTAAGGCGGCAGGTCGTGGAGGGCGATGCTATAGACGGCGGCCACCCGCACGTCGCCCGACACCTCGTTCTTGAGCTCCTGCATCTTGCTTTGGATGGCGTCGTAGTTTTGCAGGATCTTCTTGCTGTAATCGTACAGCACCTCCCCTTCCGGGGTGAGCCGGAAGTTCTTCTTGCTCCGCTCGATGAGCAGCGACTTGAACTGCCGCTCGAGCGCGCTGATGGTCTGGCTCACGGCCGACTGGGTGACCTTGTTGACCTGCGCGGCTTTGGTGAAACTTTCACTCTCCGCCAGATCGCAAAATGCCTTGAGACTTTCGAATTGCATAAGCGGATTTAAAGCAAACACTGCCCGGGGGTCAAGAGGGATCGCAGGCGGGATCACAGGGCCAGCAACACACCGCTTTACACTCCCGCGCGCCGGGACTAGACTCGCTCCATGGGTTCGGATTACGACGCGACGGAGTTCATTGACGGCGATTTTGAGGCGCATCGATCGCCGCAATCCGCCCCTTTATCCGGCGCCGGCCTGGGCCAGCGCGCGCCGTCCCGCGAAGAGGTGGACGGCAAAGTGGCGGAGGCGCAGCAGCGGCTCTCTGAGTTGAAGCGGGCGCAGGAGGGGTTGGAACGGGAACGCGCCGCGCTGGAGGAAACGCGACGGCGCCAGATGGAATTCCAAACCGGCCGGCAGGAGATGCTCCAGAACCTCACCCGGGGGCTGGGCCTGCTGGAGGAAGCCGAGTTCAGCGCGCGGCGCGACGCTGAGCAGCTGGCGAAGGCGGTGGCGGACTTGCACGACGCGCTGGCGAAAATTGAGGCCGTTCACGAAGAGGCCTGGACCAAAGACAATTTCAGCGTCGAACTCACCCGCGCGCTAACGACCCTCGAAAACGGGCGAATGGAGTGGAATACCGCGCGCCTGAAATTCCCGGTATTGTGCGCGCCCCAGCCCGAGCCGGTGGCCGCAACTCCACCGGCGGGCGGGGTCAGCCTCGCGCCTCCGTTCGGGACCCATAGTTTCGGCGAACTCTGCCGCCTGGGCTTCGCGCTCACCTGGCCGCTGCTGGTGGTGGGTTTGGCGGCCATCGGCCTGCTGGTGACGCTCCTGTTACGCCGCTGACCCGTTCGCCGTCATGGCATGGTTTAGAAAAAAGCCAGATCCGATTTCCGACCGCGCGCGCGTGCTCACAGACGAAATCGCCGCGCTGGAGGTGCAGATCAGCCGGCTCGACGCCGAGGTGCAGCGCGACCAGGTCCAACCGCGCTTGCGCCCCGCCGCCGTGCCGCGCGGCGCGAGCATCGGCCACGCCGAGGCGCCCGAGCCTGCGGCGCCCGCGCCACTTGCCGTTCACGAACCCATCTTCGAAGAGGTCCACCGCGATCGGCTCCAAGGGCAAGCGGAAACCCCGACGACGCCGCAACATTACAACGAACTGGGCGTGCGCAAATATGACCTCCCCGCGCTGCTTCGGCGATTCCGCAACCACTTTCGCGGCCCGGCGACCACCAACCCAAAGCTGGTGAGCTATCTCGCCGCCGGTGGCATCCAGGGGCTCCGGCCGTTGCGGTACGAAAAACGGGTCGCGCGCAACCGCTTTATCGCCCTCGCGGTGGTTCTGTTCGCGATCCTCCTGGGTCTGATCGCCGCCTTTATACACCGCTGAGGTAGTTGAACTGGAAGCGGGGGTTGCTCGCGCGCGAGGGCGTCAGGTTTTCCGAATGAGGTCCGGCGTCGCTTCGCTCCCGCACAGCGCGGCCTTTTGCTCCACCTCGTCGATGTATTTCCGCGTAGCCACGGGCAGTTGGTGCCAGATGCGGAGCGCCAGGAATCCTCCCAGCAGCGCAAAGGGCATGAGGAACAGCGGCCACCAGCGCCAGCTTCGGGTGGTCAGGTAGCCAAGGCTGATGGATTGCAGCCCGCTGCCCAGATAAACAAAACCATCGACGATGCCCGAGCAGGTCGCCGTGGCCTTTCGCCCGCCAAAGTCCGCCGCCGCAGTGCCGGACATCAGGGAGTGGACCCCAATGACGGCCATGGAAATGAAGAGCGCCGCCGAGCCGACAATCCATGGCGCACGGAACAGAAACACCGCCATCGTCCCCGCCAACAGGAACATGAACCCGCAGAGAAACGCCGCCGGCGGCCCCCGCCGCGACTGGAAGAATTTGTCCGAAATGAGCCCGCCGGCGAACCCGCCGACAATCCCGAACATGCAGACGAGCAAACCCCAGTGCTGCGGAATGTATTCCGCGCCGGTCTGCTTCACCTCTTTTGCGAAAATCGTGTACCATTGCATCGTGCCGTTGCGCAAGACCCCTGCTGTCAACTCGATGGCGGCAAACGTCAGCATCAACGGACTCCCAAAGACCTTCTTCAACAAGTCCAGCGTGGTCAGCTCGATGTGCATCTGGCCGGTCGAGGCATCATGGGTTTCCAATGGCGCAAAACCGGCTTCCTCAGGCGTGTCCCGAATCAGCCACCAATCGATGAGCGCCCAGAAAATCATGATTGCGGCCGGGATGAAAAAAACCGCCCAGGTCGGGTCGATGGCCTGGCCTTTAAGCGCAAAAATGTTCCTGAGCAGTTGAGCAAACCAGCCAACCTCACCCTCCGGCCGCACCCGCGTCATGTCCACGATCGCCTGTCCCCAATCGAACGCGAAATACACGCCGAATGAGATGAGCGTGCCGAAAATCGCGCCGAACACGCCCCGTTCCCGCACGTGGAACCAGTAGGCCTTGACCTTGATGATGGAAACCGCACCGTAACTTTGGAAATACATGTTTACCGCGTAAATGATGGAGAACGCGACGACGAGTTTCATCTTCAGTTGGTTCGTCACCACGAGGTAGGTCAGCACCCCCAATGCAATGTTTGCCGCGGACGCGCCGAGCGCGGCAATGATGATGCCCTTCTTGCCGCCGATCTTGTCCACCAGCGGTCCGTTCACGAGGAACGACATGGCATACGTCCATGTGCCGACCGCAAAAATCAGCCCGAAATCTTCCTTCGACATCAACGTTCCGAGCGCGTTTTTGGACACGTTCAAGTTGTACCGGCCCATGTACAGGAAGGCGTAGGTCATCCCGAGTGGAAACCAGTTGATGAACCGGCGAATCATGTACCAGCGGCTGTGCTTCAGCGGGTTATTGTAGAAATACAGACCGATGACTACCGCCAGGCACAGACTGACTAAAATCACAGACATGGAAGCTCAGCTAAACAAACCGGGTATCCACGGTCAAAATGAAACGGGACGTTTGTCCCGGCCGTCCATGGGTGTCACAAAATGGGACATTGCACTGTGAAAAACCAGAAACCCGGAGGTCGGAATCCTAAATAAATCACGTGCAAACAAATCTTCGAATAGGAACGGAGCGGACTTTGGAAAGGTCTTAAGCATTAATGATTTCTGGCTGCGGTTTGTCCCGGATTTCCAACTCAGGATTTCGAAACTCGACCATGTGCTCCGACCCTGTATTGATGGGCCAGCTTGGAGTCTGTCTTGGCACCTCGATTGCTACCCTCCGAACCAATGACAGACGTCGCGCTTAGCATTTTGGCGCTGATCGCCGGGGGCCTGACCCTTGAGCTGTTCGCCGCCGCGCGCCCGCCACTGGGCTCCCAGGACACACCAGGATTTTCCCTGACGGTTAAAGGGCATGAAACTCTGGAAGAGTTTCAAGCTGGAAATCCGAGTTAGATCCGAAGGCCCGGTGCAGCCGGCTGGTAGTGGAATTTGTTTTCCAAACCGGAAGACAATATGGTCCGGCCCCCCGCCTTTTGGTCGAGGTGCCGGGAAACCATAGAATAAAGGTCCCCCGTCGGGGAAAGCGTAAGTGTTGCGAAATCCGCGTGTCGCGACACCGCTGATCTCCCTGGCGGGGGCCTCCTTTTTTCAGCGAGGGAGAGCCCTCCCAGACCTTGCGAGGACAAGAGGATGCGCCAGCAAACGCTTGCGTCTTGGAGCAGGGTTGTCTCCTGCCGCTTTCCGCCCACTCAACCGGATTGACGCCGATTTGCACCGCACGCAACCTCGCGACTTTCACCGAAATCGGGGGCCCGTGGCATTCACCCTGCTCTTGCTGAGGCTGGTCATGTTGACACGATTACTATTACCGCGGGTGAGCCATGTTTTGGCCCTGGCGGCACTCTTTGGTGCCGGCACCGCTCACGCGGCGCCCGCGCAGATAAATGTTACCCGAACAAACCTGGTGGAGCGGTGGATTACGAACCTGGTCGAGGTCCGCATGCCGGCGAACCGGTTTGTGACCGAGTACCGCACCAACTGGGTTGAGCTGCTCCGAACAAACGTCGTCAACATATTTGCCACCAATTTCGTCGCCGTAACCCGCACTCACACAAATGCGGTGTGGGCGGATGTTCCGCGCACCAACTTCGTCCTGGCATACCGGACCAATTGGACAACTCTGAACCTGACGAACTGGAGCACGGTGCTGGTCTTCAAGACGAACTGGGTAAACCAGCCCGTGACCAATACCGTCCAGATTGACCTGCCGGCCAAAGGTTCCCCCGCGGGCGAGGCCGGAGTGGCGCGCACAGCCTTCAAAGAAACACTCAAGCCCTCGCCCGCAGTCCGACCGGCCAGTCCGCTGGCGATGGACGCCAGGCGCGGTTCCCGCCCGGTGCCCAAGAATCAGGTGGACGTGGTGCTATCGGTCCGCTGGAAGAGCGGCACGGGCTCGCCGCTGGTCGTCCAGCAATGGCGGGTTGAGAGCGACGACGGTTCGCTCCTGTGTTTTGGGCAGGACCCACAGTTCATGCGCGCGCTGCCGCTCGGAAACTACCGAGTCGAAGTCAAAGCCCAGCGCGATGAGAATAGTCCCCTGCTGGCCGCGTTGGGAACTCTGGCGGTGACGCCGCGTGATGTCAGCCTGCAACAAGGCCCAGCGGGGAAGATGTGAGCAAGATTGTCCCGAGTGGCGGTCACTCGGCTCATGGCGAACGGTTGGAGCGGTTCCGGTCCATCCACCGCTGCCACAGTTCATCCCGCACGTAGAGCTCGAGGAAGACTCGGGGACGAAGTCCGAAGATTCCCATTTGGTGAGCTTGTGCCGGGTCCATGCCGGCCGAAAATCCGGGCGAAACAATCAGGACGCACGCGCGGGTGTCAGCCGGCAGGTGCTCCCACCAGCCGACCTGTTGGAAACGGCGAAGATACCATGGCAGCGGCCAGTAGTCGCCGTCCGCAGCGGCTACCTGGATGAGCATGCGGTCGCCTTCTGGCGACAGGGCGGCCAGTTTTTCGACTAGCGAGAGGAGATCCAAAACGTCCGGCGAGGTTTGGGCGTAGACATACGGATTGCGCTGGTCGGCAGCGTAGGTGGTGTCGAGTTGCCAGGCCTGCCAGGTGAGATGGCCGGCGCCGGCCGCCAGCAGGAGGCTGACGCACCAATAGACCGACCGCTGTCGGATACCGCGCAGCAGCACGGCCGCGCCAACGCCGGCCAACAGAAGCATCCCGTGCCAGAAATTCAGCAGGCACCATGGTGTCTTATAAGCCACCAGGCTGTAAATCGCTGTGAGCAATAACGTGTATAGGGTGAGAAACCGAACGAGCCCCGCACTCGCTCCGTCGAGCCGTTTGCGAGCAAAACCGGCCCAGGCGGCGACGAGACCGAGGACCAGGAGCAGCGCCTCGGTCCAGACAGGACCATTATCGGGGTGAAAAATTAGCAGCCGATGAAGATAGAAATACCAGGCGTGGATGTGCGGCGACGCCCCTTCGGCCCGGTGAAGCCACGGCTCGTAGGTCCGCACGGAATCGAGCAGGCCGCTGGGATTGGTGAAGAAGGAGGTAAAGAGGACCACCACGACCGCCAGCCATACGACCAACGCCGCGGCCAGGTGCCGCAGGCTCACGCGCTGTGCCTTGAGTGGCAGGCCACTGGCATCGATGAACCGGGTCCACAGGAGATTCAGCGCGAGAGCCAAAGCCGCTGCCGCCAATGTGAGCACGAAGGTTTCCTTGGTGGCGCTCATCAGGCCCAACCCAACCCCGGAAAGCACAGCCCAGCCCAATCGCCGAGTGCGCCAGTATCTCCACGCGGCCACGAAGGCGAGGAACGTAAAGAACACCAGCAGGGTTTCATGGATGAAATAGCGACTGTAGAATACAAACGCAGGAGAGACGGAAGTAAACAGGGCCGCCCACGCGGTGCCCCTGCGCCCCAACCCATCGACGACCAGCGGCAGCAGTGCGACGAGTCCGAGCCCGAATAACACCGTCACCCAACGAAGCCGCGCTTCCGTGTACTCCTGAAAATCGGGCGCACCGGTCAGGCGGCCTATGGCCCGGGTGGCGTAGAAGAGGGACGGGCCGTGGTGCTCGTTGGGGTCGTATCTGAAGGTGCCGCGCTCCCAAAGTTCGCGAAATTTGATGGCGTTGACGGCCTCGTCATTGTGCATCGGGCGCTCGCCAAGCTTGAGCCCGCGGAGAACGAACGCCGCGCCCAGCGCCAGCAAGAGCACCACCGTAAGGGCGCGGGTCATGCCCTGAAAATGTAGAAGTTGTTTCCCTCAGCACCTGCCAACCGGGCCTGGGGCCGCCCTCGATGGCTATTTGGCCGGCCTGCCGTAAACTTCGATTTCGGTGTACTCGTTGAGGGCGCTCTCCGTGCTGCCTTTGCAGTAGAAGCGGAGATAGCGGGCCTTGATGCCTTTGGCATTGATCAACTTGCCTTCGCGCGTTTCGAAGTATTCGCGGTCGGTGCCGGCGCCAAGGCCTGACGTGTTGTCGTAGTCGTTGTTAAAGAGGACCTGGACGTTATTAACAAAATCCGGGTCGTCGGAGGCCTGTACGATAACGTCGCGGTAGACCTTCGCGGAATTATGCGCGTGCCAAATGACAATCGCGAAAATTTCCTGCGGTCCGCCGAAATCCATCTGCACCCACTGGCTGCCCTTGCGCAGGTAAATAATGCTCTGCTCCGACGCCTCCTTGTCCCCGTCGGTGAGCTTGGCCAATGTATCAGCGGTGGCGTTCTTGTCACTCGAAGTGAGCTTGGAACCCGGCGCAATGTTCTTGAGCCCGGCCGGCACCATCATCGGCGGACGCGGCTTATCGGACATTGGCTCGATGTTCGGGCCGAGCGGGATGTCCTTGGGCGTGCCTTTGAAAGCCGGGTCCGGCAGCTTCAAAACCAGCGGAACCATGTCTCCGGAAGCCCCGGCCGGCTTGTCTTTAGACTCGTCCGCGGCGCGAAGGTTCGGCGCCATCATGAGGCTGAAAAGGATTGGAACGAGCGACGCGCCGTCCGCCAGCCGCCGCCAGTCATTTCGAAGTGTTTTCATCGTTTTCGTCGTATCTGAGTTAATTTAAACAACACTCTCGGCCGGGACAAGCCCGTTTGCCACAAAGGAGACGGCGGCGGAACGCTGGATATTCGAGGATCAGACGAACTCGAGCTTGGTGGTAAGCGCTTCGGGATCCCAGCCGCGCGATGGTTTGCTGTTGATGGACGAGACGTCTTTGATCGAGATCTGCCGGCCGCGAGTTTTGGGCCCCTTCACCTCGACCTGAGAGGGAGCGCAAGTCTGCTGGTTGATTTTTTGATAGGGGGCCGGCTTATACTTGATGAAGAGCTCCGCGGGAGTGTCCGGCTCAAAGAACAGCACCTTGGATTTAGGCGGAATGCAGTGGTAGATCTTGTTTAGGATGGTGCCGCCAAAGGTAAAGCGCTTGAGATAGGTCGCTTCACGGTTGGTGTAGGCGCAGGTGAAGACACGGTCGCGCTCGGGCAGGCCCGCATAAAACACGTCCGGGCCGACAAACAACTTCTCCGGCAACTCGACGACCTGGTAATGCCCGTCCCGGAAAACCATGATCAATTTGTCGAACTTCGTGCAGTCCACCTTGAACTCCTCGCCGGAGACTTTGTGTCCGACGTAGCCGGAGTCGCGGTCATACGCGACCTTGAACGACTTAAATGCCACCTCCTTCGCGTCCACTTCATCGTAACGGCTGGATTTGGTCTGCCGCGGATACACCGGACCGTATTTTGCGAGGAGCGCATCGAGGTGGGCGATGACGTACTTGGTAAGGTTCTTCAGGTTGCGGCGCGTTTCTTCGAGCTCCGCCTTGACCTTCTCCATCTCCTCGCGATGCTGGTTGATGTCGAACAGCGAGATGCGGCGGATGCGCACCTGCAGCAGGCGCTCGACGTCCGCCGCGGCCAATTCGCGATGCATTTGCTTGCGGAACGGCTTGAAGCCTTCAACGACCGCGGCCTGGACGGCCTCATTGGTCTTGCAGTGTTCGATCCGCTTGTAGATCCGTTCCTCGATGAAGATACGCTCGAGTGTGCGGAAATGGAGCTCGTCCTGCAGCTTGCTTTGCTTGAGTTCGAGCTCGCGTTTGAGAATCTCGACGAGTTGGTCCGTGTTCTCACGCAGTACTTCGGAAACGGTCATTTCCACCGGCCGGTTGTTCCTGATGACGACAATGCGGCTGGCGATCGTGACCTCGCAATCGGTGAACGCGTAGAGGGCATCGACCAATTGTTGGGCGCTCACGCCGCTCGGGGCTTTGACCTCGATCTCCACCTCCTCGGACGTGAAATCGTTGATGCTCTTGACCTTGATCTTGCCTTTGCGCGAGGCGTCTTCGATTGAGTCGGTCAGCGATTCTGTGGTGGTCGTCGGCGGAAGCTCTTTGATCAGGACCGTCGATTCGTCCTTGACTTTGATCTTCGCGCGGACCTTGATTTCGCCCGCGCCGTCCTTGTAGCCGCGGGCGTCCATGAGGCCGCCAGTTTGGAAATCGGGCAGGCATTTGAACGGCTGTTTCTTGAGGATGGCGATTTGGGCTTCGATTAGCTCCGGGAAGTTGTGCGGCAGGATGCGCGAGGCCATGCCGACGGCGATGCCCTCCGTCCCCAGCATCAGCAACAGCGGCAGTTTGCTGGGGAGCGTGACCGGTTCCTGGTTCCGGCCATCGTAGCTGGGGACGAACTCGGTGATTTCATCGTTAAACAGCTCTTCCCGGGCGAGCTGGGTGAGCCGGCATTCGATGTAACGAGGCGCCGCTGCCGGATCGCCCGTGAAAATATTCCCGAAGTTCCCCTGGCCCTCGATGAGATACCTTTTGTTTGTCAAGACCACCAGAGCATCGTCGATCGACGCGTTGCCGTGGGGGTGGTACTTCATGGTCTGGCCGGTCACATTGGCCACTTTCATGAACCGGCCATCATCCATCTGGTGTAATGCCCAAAGGATCCGGCGCTGCACCGGTTTCAGTCCGTCGGCCAGGTTCGGGATGGCGCGGTCGCGGATGACGTAGGAGGCGTAATCCAGGAAACTCCGGTTCACCCGCCGGTGCAGCGGCCATTCGATCTTGCCGGGGACGAACGGGCGGGCGGCAGCCACCGGGGCGACCGCTTCGGCAAGGACGTGAGTTTGGCCGTTGCCATTGGTGTCGCCGTTGTCACCTTTGACGGGCTTGGGTTTGGCTGCCTCGCCGTGACCCTTCTTCGGCGGCGCGGATTGCACGCCCTCAACGTTGGGCTGAAGAACTTCTTCGATCGGCAGCTCGGGCTGGTCCAGATTCTTTTTGCGTTTGCGTGACATGAAGCGCTATTCCTCTGCCGGTACGACGAGATTCTCCATGATGTAGTCTTTGCGCTCCGGAGTGTTCTTTCCCATGTAGAAACTGAGGATGCCCGAGGCGTCCTGTTTGGGAGCGTATTCGACCTGGCTCAAGCGCATTTCTTTGCCGACGAATTGCTTGAATTCCCCTGGCGAGATCTCACCCAGGCCCTTGAACCGTGTAATCTCGCAGCTCTTGCCGAGTTTTTGGGCCGCCGCGTCCCGCTCGCCCTCCGAGTAGCAGTAAATGGTCTGCTCTTTGTTGCGGACGCGGAACAGCGGAGTCTCAAGGACGAACAGGTGTCCGTCGTGGACGAGCTGATCGAAGAAGCGAAAGAAATAAGTAATCAGGAGATTGCGAATGTGGAGACCGTCCACATCGGCGTCGGTGGCCAGGATGACTTTCTCGTACCGCAAACCTTCGAGGTTGTCCTCGATATCGAGGCCGCGCATCAGGTTGTACATCTCGTCGTTCTTATAGACGATGTCGCGCTTGAGGTCCCAGACGTTCAGGGGCTTGCCTTTCAGGACGAAGATGGCCTGGGTCTCCACGTCGCGACAGCTCACGATCGAGCCGGCAGCCGATTGTCCTTCCGTGAGGAAGACCATCGTCCCTTTTCCTTTGCCCTTGGCTTTATTGAAATGGTCCCGGCAGTCTTTGAGCTGAGGGATGCGGATGGTGATGGCCTTGGCCCGCTCGCGCGCCAGCTTCTTGACCTCCTGCAATTCCTTGCGGAGTTGGCGCGTGTCCTGGACTTTCGCGATGATCTTCTCTGCGATTTCCTTGTTGCGGTTGAAGAAATGGAGCAACTCTTCGCGAACCCGGTTTACGAGGTCGGTGCGGATCTCCGTGTTGCCGAGCTTGTTCTTCGTTTGGGACTCGAACACCGGGTCTTTCAGCCGGATGGCGACCGCGCCCACCATGCTCTCCCGCACGTCATCACCTTCGAACTTCTCGTGACCGTATTCATTGACGGCCTTGAGCAGCCCTTCGCGAAACGCGCTCAAGTGCGTGCCGCCGTCGGTTGTGTACTGGCCGTTGACGAATGCATAAAAGGTTTCGCCATACCGGCTGTTGCTGTGCGTAAAGCAGAACTCGAGGGTTTTCTCGGCGTAATGGAGCGGCGGATAGATGGGCTCGCTGCCGTCCGCTTGCAGATCTTCCATGACCAGGTCGAGCAGCCCGTTGCGTGACTGGAACACCTTGCCGTTATAGTGCAGCTTCAGGCCAGAGTTGAGATAGCTGTAATGGCGCAGCCGGTGCTCGACGTGTTCGGGGCGAAACTCGACCTCCTTGAAAATCTCCGGGTCCGGCTCGAAACGAATTAGCGTTCCATCCGGCTCCTTGGTTTTCCCCTTGTTCTCTTTCTTGAGCTTGCCCTGCTTGAAGAAGGCCTCGACGAACTGGCCTTCGCGGAAGCTGCGCACCAGGAATTCTTTCGAAAGCGCGTTGACGGCCTTGGTGCCGACCCCGTTCAATCCAACGCTGAATTGGAACACATCGTCGTTGTATTTGGCACCGGTGTTGATCTGTGACACGCAATCGACCACTTTGCCCAGGGGAATGCCGCGGCCGAAATCGCGAATGGTGACTGACTTGTCTTCGATCGCGACCTGCACCTCTTTGCCGGCGCCCATGATAAACTCGTCGATCGCGTTATCGATCACCTCTTTAAGCAGGATATAGCAGCCGTCATCGTAGTGGGAACCGTCGCCGATGCGCCCGATATACATGCCGGTGCGCAGGCGGATGTGCTCGAGCGAGGAGAGCGTTTTGATTTTGCTCTCGTCGTAAACGTGTTTGCTGGTTTCTGCCATACTTCGAAACTTAAACTATCGTGCGTAACGGCGGCGTTGCCAAGCCGGAAGTCTAGGCGACCAAGGGACGGACGATTCCGATCGCGCGTCTGACCCGGAAGAACATCCGCACGATCGGCATCGTGCGCCCGGGGCCGCTTTCATTGCGGCAGTGCACGCCGGCGGTTCTTCCGCTTGCGCGGAGTCCCGCCCCGGGCCATTTTATTGGCATGAGAGTTCTAATCGCCAGTTGGTTGTTGACCGGCTTCGTCTGCTCGGCCATGGCCGTGGACAAAGCCGAGTTGGACTATCGCATTCGCAAACTCGCCATCAAACTCGATGCCCTCCAGGCCAAGCCGGATAAGCGCATCCCGGCGGAGTCCCTGAGCAAGGCGCAAGGCATCGTCCTGCTCGACCGCACCAAAGCGGGGTTCATCTTCGCCTACCAGGGCGGCAGCGGCATCGCGTTGGCCAAAGATCCCCGCACCGGGCAGTGGGGAGCGCCCGCCTTCCTGCGCGCCAATGAGGCGAGCTTCGGTTTTCAAATCGGAGGCCAGCAGTCGTTTGTCGTCATCCTGCTCATGAATACCAATGCCGTTCAGAGCTTCGCCGAGGGAACTTTCAAATTCGGCGGCGAGGCCTCAGGCACCGCCGGCAGCGCCGGCGGCGGAGTCGAGGGCACGGTCTCGAACGCCGAACCCCTCATGCTGGTCTATACCGACCGCGAGGGCCTTTATGGCGGCGCCGCCGTGAAAGGCGACGCCATCTCCCCCGATACCGACGCCGACATCGCTTACTACGGCCAATACCTCACCATGCGGGAAATCCTTCTCGAGCATAAAGTCCAGCCCGCGCCGACCGCGACCGAGCTGACGCAGAAGCTCATGCAGTATTCGAAGTAAAGCTCAGCCTGCCCCCTCGGGATTATATACTTTACAACCCAAGCCGTTTGTGCGAGAGTCGGCGGCATGGAAAACGAATTTGAAGCCGGGGAGCTGAACCTTATCACGCTCGCGCAGGAATATTCCGACGAACCAAAGGCGCGGGCGTTGCTCGAAAGTATCCTCTGGCCTCGCGGCCCAGTGTGCCCGCATTGCAAGAACACGTCGAAGGAAAAGGGCGTTTACAAGATCGAGGCCAGAGCTGGCAGCAAGAGGCCGACGCGGCCTGGGGTGTACAAGTGCGCGGCCTGTCGGCAGCATTTCACGGTGACAGTCGGAACGATCCTTGAGGATTCGCACATTCCGATCAGCAAATGGCTGATGGCGTTCTTCATTCTGTGCGCGAGCAAAAAGAGCGTGAGTGCGCATCAGTTGCACCGGATGCTGAAAATCACCTACAAGAGCGCGTGGTTCATGGCGCATCGAATACGGTACGCCCTGGGGCCAAAGCTGCCATTGGGCAAGCTCAAGGGCACGGTCGAGATTGACGAAACGTTTGTAGGCGGCAAGGGGGATATACGGACCAAGCTCAGCCGAAAAACGCCTGTTGTGGCTCTGATTGAGCGCGACGGCGCGGCCCATACGCGGGTTGTGTCCAACGTCACACAGAAGAACCTCAAGAACGTCATTACGACGCACGTCAGCCCTGAGGCGGTGGTCAATACCGACGAAAGCGCGGTTTACCCGCAAGCGCTTAAGGCGTTCTCGGGGCATAATGTGGTCAATCATTCCAAGCTGCAGTACGCGCGGGCTCTGGCGGACGGATCGGTCGCGCACGTCAACACCGCAGAGAGCTTCTTTAGCCTGCTCAAGCGGGGCGTGGTGGGTTCCTGGCATCATGTGAGCCGGGAACATCTGCCGAAATACGCGGATGAATTTGCCTTTCGCTGGACGCATCGGAGAGTCAGCGATGGCAAGCGCACAGTCGCGGCGATTCAGGCCAGCGATGGAAAGCGGCTGACTTACAAGCAAGTTGTCTGACTGGGCAGATGAGGGAGATTGCAACGGGCGATCCGACGCAACGACAACGAAGCGATTAAGAAAGCTCTTGATCGGCTTGCGTAGCGCTGTAAAGTGGCGCTATGGCACCCGTCGCCCACGATGATTTTGAAGCGCGTCACCCCGCAGCGAGCGTAAAAGATTTTGTCTGGTATCGCCTGTTCAAATGGAGGAAAAACCCCTTTACCGGACCTTGGGCAATTAAGCACTTGCGGCTTCTTAATTTGCCCGGTGGTTACGTCATTGATTTTTCTTCTCGTGCAGTCCGCGAGATTTTGGCGACTCTTGAAAAATCACAAAATCCGCAGCCTCTAGAAAAGAGAATTGCGAAGCGTCTTCGATTTTATCAACGGTGGCTTGATCCAGTGATTCTGCCCACTGGGAAATGTGTCCTCGCTCTGCTTCTGTTGGCGGATGCGCTAATACATTTACACCGCAAGCAAAAAGCACAAAAGAACCGTCACGCTGAACATCCTCAACCCGCAACCAGCAGTCTGCCGCATCTTCGTTGAAGAACCATTTGAGACTTTTTCCATCCAGGCGATCAGAGTCGAATTCCGCACAATGAACCCGATGTAATTTTGGCATAAAAAACCCGCCCAGTCTCGAAAACCCGATTAAGGCGGGGCGCTCGCGCTAACCCCAGACTGAGCGGTAAAACTTGATTAAATCGGGCTTTCGGCCTTTATTCAAGATATGCCGAAAACCCAAAAGGCAAGCAAGTCAAAGCGGCTTTCTCTGCGCGGGATAAAATTCGAGGATGCCGTACGGGCGTTTATGCAGACCCCAAAACTGCGCAAAGCCAAAGGCAAGCGCCGTTAATCTTCTAAAGGCATAGAGCCCGCAGACCCTTGATACTCGCTGGCAATTTTGTCCAATCGCTTTTTTGTGACGCTCCGCATCACCTCTCGAATGTAATTGCGGTGAGGTTCTTTTGCCTTGGATTCCCCATCTCTCAACTCCGAGGCCACGAGAGCTACGTCATCCTTCCTCAAAATAATTGCTTGTGATTCATAAATCGGACGATCCTTCCTGAGCCTTGATTGACTTGCTGCTACTTTCAGCATTTTCAATTCATGCTCATCGGTTGGAAAAGTGATTCCGGCCCACGTAGGACGGCCACAGCCTTCGACACTATCGATCACCTTTTCCACCACATAAACCGAAAGGGGGTATCCGTCCTCAAAAGCGATTCCTTCTTGCGCATATTCAGAAAGAAGGTAGCCAGCCAGTGGAGAGCCAATACCGATTACTTCAAAGTGATTTTTCACTGGCCTCGGATAGCAACTACCGAGGGAAATTGTGAAAAGATGGGGTTTGCGGTTATGGTAAAAGCCTATCAAAAGGGTAAACTCTCTTTGTTGAAAATAGTCCCAAACATCATCATGGGACAGTCTGTCCAAATGATCCAAATCCCAGAAATGCTTGTAGGTCCCGCGAACTGCCTCTTGCGCAATCTGCATGACGGTTTCTGGACTTTCGATTCTCTCCGCCTTAGCTTTTTGACGCATCTTGTCAATAGTGCCCTCGGATAAATCCGCTAATCCAGCTTGCGCGATCAGCACTTGGGAATCGGCAAAGTCCACCACGTTAATTTTTTGGGTTTGAATCTTTGCAGCTCCGCGAGTCGTCTGGCTATCGCTGGCCAGAATCATCCCGCTGTCGCAAATTAGACCGATTCCGATTGTCACTTTTCGTCTTGGGGGGCTCCACGGAACGCCCAAATTTTGTAAATATTTCACCGCCAGTCTCCTGTAACTAAATGGGGTTGTCAAAGATATAATCCCGTGCCCCCTTGTCCCCAGAACTGGTGACTGGCACCAACCGGGGGATCGGGTAATGTGATCACGTGTTGACGGTGGTCCTTGGCGGGGCTGCTGAAAAGAATTTAAGTTCTCTTTGTAGAGTGTGTCGAAAAGGCCGGAGTAAAATCCGGCCTTTTTGTTTGTGGATAGCGTCCAATCCAGAATTGGGCGTGCATTAGCACCCTGAGCCGGGCCGGGGACGGACACGTCCCCGCCCCCTCAGTAAAAGGGTTTCTACCAGGACGCGGCCGTCCGCGCCCCGGCTGAGGGAGAGCGTCGAGCGCCGTCTGTCCCGCTGCCCTTCTATTTGCCTTCAGCCGCCGTAGCCTCGACCCGGCTCAAGTATGTTTTGGTTCTGAGGAAAAGGGCCTTGCCGGCCACGGCCGGAGATGCCATGAATCCGCTCGCCAAACTGTTGGTCGCCAGGAACTCGCAAGTGCGACCGGGCTTGAGCACGGTGGTCTTGCCTTCCTGGCTGAAAAAATAAAGCCGCCCGTCGCCGTAAATGGGCGACGCAGCATATTTTCCGCCCAAACGCTCCCGCCAGACCCGGTTCCCGGTCGCCGTTTCGAGACAAGTCACCAGGCCGTCATCGCTCACCATATAGAGCAGCCCATCCACCAGCACCGGCGAGGCGGTCTTGGAGACCATTGTGTCGAATCGCCATGCCACATGCGAGTCGGTCACATCCCCCTGCCCGTCCACGCGGACCGCCAATAGTTCAGTCTTGCCGCCAAATCCGCTGATGATAAAAGCCAGACCCTGGTCGTAAACCGGCCTGGGGGCGGCTGACCAAGCATCATAACGGACACGCCACAACTCGCGCCCCGTCTTCGGTTCATAGGCATAGGCCGCCTTTGCCCCGGCACTAACCATCTGGAACTTGCCGCCAACGTTCACAAGGAGGGGTGTGCTGTGCGCCTTGCGCAAATCGCCGTCACGGGCCATTTGTCCCGGAACATTTTCGTCGTTCCAGGCCACCGAACGTGCCGTCTTCCAGACCGTCTTGCCGGTTTGTTTGTCGAGCGCGACCAGGTACTGCAGGTCCACCCCATCCATCGTCAGGATTAATAGGCCCTCGAAAATGATCGGGGACGATGACGGACCTCGATAATGCCGGCACGGCAGGTCCTGCCGCTGCCAAAGAACCTTGCCCGTCGTCGCGTCCAGGCAAGCCGTGCCGTAGCTGCCGAAATGGACGTACACCCGCCCCGGCTCCACCATCGGAGAAGGCGTAGCGTAACCATTCATGTTATTACCCAGCGGCTCGGGGGTGTCGCAGTGAAATAGTTTCTCATTGAGTCGCACCCGGCCGGTTTCAGCGTCCACGCAGAGCACGAAAAAGTCATGCCCATCCACCGTCGCTGTCGTCACCCAAACCTGGCCACCCATGACCGCCGGCGTGGACCAGCCGCGTTCAGGGATTTCCGTCTTCCACTTGACGTTTTCCGTCTCGCTCCAGTGGAGCGGAAGGCCAATCGGCCGAGTGTCGCCCGGAGCCGAGACATGGCCGTCGCCCCATGGCCCGCGCCACTCCGGCCAATCGGCCCGCGCCCCCGAGCAGCCAAAGACCAGCAGAAAGAAACCCGTTAGAAATCGCGCTCTTGCGGTGGGGGAAAGGAAGACCCGGATGTCAGGGCAATTCATCGCGGCAGGATGCTGTTACGCCCCGGGCCTGTCAATGAAGGGAAACACGCACGAAAGGGCGCGCTGCTAATGGAGCGCCGAGTACGGCTGGCGTCAAGAGTAGTGTGTAAAAGCTGGGAGCGGGTGACGGGACCAATGTTTGTTCATGCGATCAAAGACGCTGTAGAGGATACGTTCACAACTGCTGCGGGTGGTAAAGGCGCACATGGTGC
>Ga0210409_10000294_pt1 | contig 96690 bp, 97 predicted proteins | sample IncBWH17MmetaG_FD_161649 | JGI IMG/M metagenome (GOLD analysis project Ga0210409, IMG submission 161649) | Forest soil microbial communities from Barre Woods Harvard Forest LTER site, Petersham, Massachusetts, United States - Inc-BW-H-17-M | ecosystem: Environmental > Terrestrial > Soil >... | reverse complement strand
GCTTCGCAGGCTCTCATGGGTGTATCGCCTTTCGTTAAGGTTTGGGTTTTCATTTGTCTCTAAACCCCGATACACCCGCTCTCTACGCTTTTACACAACCACTCTTACGCCACCTTTGAAAAATCTGCATTTGAAAAATCTTGCCAAAAGCAAGCCAAGTAATGTATAGTGGTGGCTCCCTGAGATATTGGTCACATTTTGGCAGTGGCAAGGGACAATGACGGCAGAGACGGGCAAGTGAAGGGACCTAACTTATGAAAATCCTTGCGCCGTGGATGATGGTATTAGTGGCCCTATTACCGGATTTCGCCAAGGCACAAACTTACACTGAGGTGTATGGCTTTTCGCTCTACTCGGGTTCTTTCGCCAACAACGACGGGGCTGTGCCGTATTGCAGTTTGGTTTTATCAGGCAACGTGCTGTATGGGACGACCTCGTCGGGCGGGACGAATGGTCAAGGGACGGTTTTCTCCGTCCAGGCCGATGGGCAGAATTTTAAAGCGCTGCATACTTTTTCGGCGCTATCCAGCGGCTTCTACGGCTACAACAGCGATGGGGCGCAGCCGTATGCGAATCTGGTTTTGTCCGGCGACAACTTATACGGCACCGCGTACGGCGGCGGTTCAGCAGCGTATGGCACCGTGTTCCGGTTGAACATCGACGGCGGTGGTTTTACAAACCTGCATAGTTTCACTGATGGCCTCGGTGCTCCAAGGGGCGGGCTGCTCCTCTCGAGCAACGTTTTGTTCGGCACGACATTTACCGGAGGTGCGGGCTATGGGTCGGTGTTCAAGATCAACACCAATGGCACGGGTTTTATGACCCTGCATAGTTTCACGTCGTTGCCCAACGACGCGGGCAACCCAGCGGGCGGCCTCGTTCTTTCGGGTAATACCCTGTACGGCACAGCGGCGGCGGGTGGCAGTCTGGGTGGAGGGGCCGTCTTTGCGCTAAGCACCACCGGCACCGGCTATACAAATCTCGCCAACTTCCAGCTACATTCCGGACAGTCGCAGAGCTCGACCAACACCACGGGAGGACAGCCGTATGCCAGTCCGCTGTTAGTGGGCGATACGCTGTACGGAACCACACTTTACGGCGGCACCAATGGCAACGGCGTCATCTTCGCCGTCAAAACGAATGGCACTGGTTTCACCAACATGCATACTTTTGCCCCTGGCGTTGAAGGCTCAGTTGGCGCCACCAATGCCGACGGGGTGTCACCGGAATGCCAATTGGTATTGGTCGGCAGCAATTTGTATGGCACCACGTTGACTGGCGGCACAAACGGTTATGGCGTGGTATTCGCCATCAACACCAACGGCACAGGCTTCCGGGTCGTATACAACTTTGTGCCGGTTTTCAACGGCGCTTTTGTGAGCATCGGCGGAGACGGTGCCGGTGCCGGCTTGATTGTTTCCGGCAACACTTTTTACGGAACTACCATCAACGGCGGCATTGCGGATGGAAATGTTTATGCGTTGGATTTATCCATCCCCCTGGCGGCCCAATTTAGCGGTGGCAAACTCGTATTAAGCTGGGCCAATTCAGCATTCACGCTCCAAGCCACTCCATCACTCGGCGTCTCCTTCACCAACGTGATCAATGCCACGAGTCCTTACACCAATACTGCTGCCGGCTCACAACTGTTCTTCCGGTTGCAGGCGAATTAAAGGCAGCCGTTGACGATCAGCCAGGTCTCGGAGGTTAATCGTCCTGCTATTTGCCCCGCCGCTCCCTTACGCGAGTCGGTCCCGGTTTCGGGCAACGGCCAGGGCACAGCCGACAAGGCGTGGGTGCGCTGGACCTCGGACAACAAGACCAAATTCTTCGGCAGCTACGGCTTCAACAGTTGGCTCTACACTCGCGACCCGGGCTGGAATCCGCTGAAGCGCCAGTTTCTTTTCAACGGCGAGGCTAACATTCAACAACCATCGGCAACGCCTGTTTTCGCCGACGAAAACTGGGTGGACGGCGACGCGTCCGAAGGCGAACCACCGTGCTACGACGTCTACGCAGGAAATCCGTTGACCATCTGGGCGATAACATTGGCAGGTTTACAATCGCCCGCCACGGGGGCATCAGGCCCGCGAGCGCTCCGCGCAAAGTGTCTCCGGGAAGCGAATTGCCCGCAGCGATTGACAATCGGCATGGCGGATGGCCACGCCGAATTAGTCCCGCTGGAGCGACTTTGGACCTTGTCCTGGCATCTGGATTGGCAAGTCCCCGCCGTGCGGCCACCGTGAGGTTAGCTCACCCGCGCCGCCGGCGCGTCGTGATTATGGTTTGAACAGGAGGAACCTGCACACCGTCCTTTGATGAAGGAGCATGTGCAGCATTTGGTCTACGCTGGTGCCCGCACAGGGGGACTCGACTTGCTTCCGTTTTGCTGTCGCATTTTTGCCTTGACGTTTTCTGGCAACGCTTCCAAACTGTGCCTCTATCTCGTATTGCCATTAGGGAAATCAAGTTCATAACGCATGCCAGCAGAGCGGAATGAAGGCCTCGCTGAAGCTAACTATGAATACACTGACATTCCAGGAGACTGAGCTAACAACGGGACAGTTCGCACTTCAGGAGATCGAGCGAATCAAGCAACGATTCGCAGACGCCGACCAAGACTGGACCGCTCGTTTCGCCCCTTCAATCGTCACACGAAGCGAGGCCGAAATATTTGGGCTTTCTTCTCCGCGATTTGCTGTTCGAGTTTACATTGATAAAAGCGGTCGCTATTTCGTTAATCTACGGCGCCTGCGAACTTTCTGCGAAGGCGGTCTAGTTTTCTCAGAAAGAAGGCCATTGCCATCTGATTTGAGACGTGACGATCTGAGCTATAGTCGTTCGATGGTCCTCGACCCGCAGAAAATTCTGCTGGGTCAATCCTGTATCGCAGATTCCTTCTTGCCCATACCGAACGATTTACATGGTTTTTGCATCATCACAGCCGACCTTGCCGGCGCGTACGGCGAGACCTCCAACGACGAGCATGGCTACGATGGGTCCGTCTATGTAAAGCACATAGCTCTGGCGGGCGGAGGCCTATGTGCCCAAGCAGTGTGCTTCATGGCCGCCGCCCACCTAAACGTCCACGCCTCGAGTATCCATGGGTTAGCTGAGATTACGCACTATGCCACGAACACGGCTGCTGGTGCGCCATTTCACAAGTTAGAAATCGTCTTGGATGGGCTCGATTTCGCTGGCATGTCCCATTATTTCGAAGCGATTGGCTTACGTGCCCTTCTGCAAAAGGCATTTTATTCGGAACCTAAAAACAAAGGTGAGCCTAGCTTTGATCTGTTTGCACCGGTCTTAAAAGCCTACTTGCTTTCGAAAATGCCTGTGATCATTCCCGTTGATTGCGAGCGAATGGCCGGAGGTTTCCGCGGCTATGCGCCTCAAGGAATAAACCTTTCCGAACCCAGTCAGTTTATTCCAATTTACCGCAAGCACAACATCAAAGAATTTGACCGATTGGTCCAATCATTCCCGTTTAACCGACATGCGATTTTATTGGTAGGAACTGACCCTTCTCCTGAGAGAGATGAATTCTGCTTTCATGACCCGCTGGCAATGCCATTCATGACTGCTTCAGCTAAAGATCTCTTACTGGCGGCCGCCTATACCGATAACCTAATTCTGGAAAAGGGCTCCGTTAAGGACGGGCCGGGCCGACCGGCATCGGTGGCCCGCCTGTTCCTCCCTATCACACCTCATAAGGTGCGCATGCCCGTGATGCGCCTCGTGGAGGAGACCGGGGCCGGCCAAACTGTCGTAAAGGCGCAGGGTGTAATTGATAATGCCCTACGCGTTCAGGGAGATTTTGCTCCAAGGTTAGATTGCCCAACGCTTCGTGAACCCCCGGAGCGAGCAGAACAATTCAGATTCCTGCGCCTTATTAAGGCCGGCAGTATCACGGCCTTAGTCGATTCTCTCTTCGAATCACCCGCTAATTATTTAGCCGACTCGCTTACGAAGCGTGGTGGTCTTATGCGCACCATTCAAGGAGCTCTTTCCCGGTTTTTCGGGTCCCTCCAAAACGGAGAAAATCATTGGGTCTGGGTGCAGTGCTTGGGCGACTCGGTTTGGATCTGGGATGCAGAACGCGAGCCTCTGAGCATTCATTCGTGGCGAACGAACGATGAAAGGCGAGGATTTCTGAGACTCGCCACAGTATACGAAAATGGAGCGTGGGGCGCGCCTAAACTTTTCCAAGGGGAATCGAGAATCGAAGACCTGGACGCCCCACAACCTTGTAGTGAAGTCAATCAGCGAAAAACCCCAGGAGAGGAGGACACTGGGATGAATAGAAAACCAGATGCATCTATCATTACTTCAATTTCCGTCCACGGCCTAGGTGCAGCGCTAAGCGGTTGGCCTAACGTCAGTATTGAGGGTGCTGGAGAATTCTTTGCCGACCTTTATGCTTTCATGAAAGCGGACGTCGATGAATACCTGCGTCTCGATTCGGACCCTGCCAATCACTGGGCTGTTGGCTTAATGTCCCTCCTCCACGAAGACGATACCCGGATCAAGGGCATCGCTTCGAAGCTCAGCGAGAGATTTCTTAGCGCCTTGCCCCGCAGAAGCATCAAGGTGGCTGCACTTGCTTCGTTTATCCCAGAGTTAGCGAGTCCTTTCGAGGATCGAGCAAATATCGGCGTGCAAGCGTTGATATTTCTCGTCAAAATGGCAAGGCAACTGCAACTCCTGGGTCATCCCGCTAAAACTCTCGAGTTGGTCTCAGGCAGCTTGTGCTCCGGCATTTGGCCCGCGGAACAGAATGCGCGGGCGGGCGACGAGAGATATCAGGCAACAATCGAGAGTGCCCTCCATGGTCGCGACCCGACAACGAGAACGTTTGCCGCTAGTCTCTTGAGTCCCGAGGAAGGCTTGAACAATCTCGTACGAGGACTCCATACGGTTGTGCAAGCGATCATAAATATCGGCAAGCGGGATGGCATCCAGCAATGGTTTTCTCTCTCCATTGAAATGGAGCCCGGCCCGCTTTATGTGCTAGGTCAGGATGGTTTTGGCAGTGTTGAGCGCATCCGGCGATTCTGCCAACTGTTAATGCAGGACAAAGTGTTGTCTCCCTACGTCGGCTTAAACCTCGATATTCCGCACTGGGCGTTTCTCGGTGGAATACAACCATCTCAATTAGCCGAGCAAGACTTATTCTACCGTATATCTCACGCTCACATTTCGGACCACGGAAAAGGTCATTTTAGTGATGCGGTTCCTGGTGCTTGTCACGATGACAAGGCCTTCACGCCTTGGATAGAGTTACTGGGTGCGCGGATCGAGAAAGATGAGGAAGCCGTCAAGTTGGGGTATCCTCGATTCAGTCGCTTCGTCGCTCTTGAGTTGGAAGCTGTGAAAAGGCGTGAGCACGTGCAGGCTGCATCAGAAAAACTCCGCAGCTTGCTAGGGCTTCGACAAGTGTGATGTTTTTGGTCCGGGCGACAACAAGCACGAAGTGCCCTTAAATGCTGATTGAATTGGGTTTGTTACACCCACCACCCCGACAAAAGCCCATTTCAACCCAAAAAGGTGCGGGTCTCGCCACGTTGGATACGAGAGGGCTTTGCAGTTGGAACGAGAGCTTTTGCCGGGCTGGCCCCCGGTGGGCAAGCCGGGCAATGCTCTCATTGTCATCTTTGGGGGTAATGTGGATAGGCTTGTAACGCAGTTTGGCTTTCATTTCGGGCAAGCGGTCCAGAGCTCGCTCACGGCGTCGTTGTTGTTGTTGTTGTCCTGGACGAGAAACGGGTCCGCACCGCCGGACGGCGAGGTCGGTATCCGCGGCGCCAGGAACAGGGCTTGCAGGTTCCCACGGCCACGATACTGCAGGTCGTCGGGCATGAGGACCCAATCCACGAAAAGCCACTACTCAACGCTGAGAGGGGGGGCCTAAAGGAGGTTAAAATTACGGAGAATCACCCGCCCGCCAAAATGAAAAAAGGCCTCGCCATGAAGCGAGGCCATCCCGCCAGGAACCAATTCATCTAGAATTGAAACGGAGCGTCCCCACGGCCGCACCCTCAAAAGTAAACTGCTCTGCGTAGGTTTGCTCTTTTGCGATCTCGAGCAGTTCGTTTAGATCAGCACCCGGTTCGGAGTGTGCCGCTAGCTCGATAAAGTGCAACTTGCACTTCTCGCCATACACAACTGCAACCCTATTCAGAAAAGCTTCCGGCACTTCGAGTTTCATTTGTACCTTTCTTGCCGTCTCAGACGGCATCTATAGCAGTGGCTCGCGAGAGGCATGAACCACCACTTCGGGTCTTTTCATGAACGATTACCCCCTTCATATACTAACATCATAAGTTAATGCAAGCAAATTCTTTTCAGCTTTCACCCGTCTGGCGGGGGGAAAGCTCGCAGCACTGTCTACAGCAGCTTATGTGCCATACTTGCGCTGAGCCGCATTTCTCATTGAACGAAAATGGACCCAAAAGACATCCATGTCCACTAAATATAGCCGAGGGCCTCTTCCGTCAACTACGGACAGGGCCTACGTTTACATGGGGGCAAGACCTGCCCATAAATTACGGAAAGGATGATTTCGCGGTCCTTGAGAACCACGCTGTCTCCCGAAGCGTCGGTACACTAGTCTCCTTTCGCGTTGGCCATACCGACGCTGAGGTGTTGGAAAGCGAATACGCGAGGAGCTTTATCGCCCGCCAGTTTGTTGAGCTCGACACCCACCAAGTGCTGGTCAGACTCCTTGAGAACGGCGCTGCGCGTGAACCCTTTCGCGCCACTACCCTGCCGCCTTTGGTCAACCTCGTTGGGCGGCGCGAGAAGCTCATTGCCCATTCCCGGCAACGGTATGCCGTGCCGCGCCAGACGGTGGAATCCAGGCTCAAGCGGTGCGCCGAGAATTAGGACCTTGGTAACTCCTGATTTCGCCGTGGTAAAATGAACCCGTGGAATCCACCCATCTTCCCCGTTTCCGCCGTGCCCCGGCCGTCGCGCCGATCGCGCTGACTGAACGTGACCGGCTCATCGTTCGCCGGGTTTTCGAGCACCGGTTCCTGCGCTCCACCCATATTCTTTCCCTAACCAGTGGTAGCCGCCAGCAAGTCTTGCGTCGCTTGCAGCGGCTGTTCCATCACGGCTACTTGCACCGGCCGCGAGCTCAACTCGATTATTATCGAGCCGGTTCCCAACCCATGGTGTACGCGCTCGGAAACGAAGGCATGAGATTGCTGGCGCGCGAAGATGGCATACCGCCTGGCAGGCTCGATTCCTGCACACCGTCCTTTGATGAAGGAGCATGTGCAGCGCAGCCGCCGCTGACCGTCTCCGCCGAGGTGCAGGAGTCCTGCTCTGGTCCAACATCAAGTCCTTGCCATTTAGCTCCAGTTGGCACACGACAGTTCGTCTGGCCTTTTCCTCTAGCGTAAATACCTGTTCGAAGGAAATCCGAGAGCAACCTGCCTCCCCGGTCAACCATGAAAGGCTTGCCGCCCTGGCCAAGCCTGCTCCGCCCGCCGCGCCGCATGAACCAGAGACCACGCCATAGTTTGGTTCAGAACATAAAGCTTAGGCTCATCTTAAAAGAACCGGCGCGGCGAGTTGATTGCCAGTGAAGTTTTGATAAACGGGGAATTCTGCATCGGCATATAGTTTTATCGGATGCATATCGAATTCGATGCCCGGTGAAAGCAGCAGCCGTTGATAGCCCGAACCCACCGGGCTGGCGGCGTTGGCGCCGCATTGAGCTGGACGTCGTCCACATAGAAAACCGGTTGGGCCCCGCCGCTGGTGTCCTGAACGAAGAGGCCGGAGAAATTCGATTTATTGGCCACGCCGAGTGTCGAGAGCGGGACAGTGATCTGCTGCCAGTGATTGGTGGGTAGCCGGCGTGGCTGATGCCGCGAATGGCCACGAAGCCATCTGGCAGGAAGGACAAATGGTCTAACTGTCCTTCGCCGCCACCAACAGCTTGAACACCATGACGAAGAAGCAAATGGCAGCGATCACGGTAAAATAGAACATTTGAACTTTGGCGAGGTCAATGCGGGCGGTGTTGGACAATTCGTCGCCTTCGAACAAGAATGTCGCAAGGCTCGATTCTCGCCTCTGCCGCTCTGCTTCTTTGTGTCTTTGCGTTAAACTCCCCTCGCAGAGATACATCCCGCGACGGTCACCGTCATAATTTCAGGCGGAAGAATTGAGGCCCGGACGAAGCCGGGACCTGAACGGAGATTAGGTTCCCGTTGGTGACCAGGTTTTGGGTGACGTCTGACCAGGAGCTGCTCGGAGAAAGACTGGCCCTTCTTTGGGGTTGTGCCCCGCCGGCCAGGCTGGTCCAGGAGAGCACGACGTTGGTGCCGGCCGGCGCGATGTTCAGGAGGAGCGGGGCGGTGCGGAGTTGCGTAATCTGCGTCGCCCAGGTGCTCCCGGCCGAAGGATACATCTGAATCGTCCAGAACGAAGTCGGATCCGCTGCGTCCACTGTGGTGGTGCTGTAATCGCCCCAACGGCTTTCCATCTTGCGGGTGTTGTCCTGGTAGCTGGCCACGCCGGCCTGCAGCAACATCAGGCTGCCAAAGGTGGTTATACCGTCGACGGTTTCGCCCACCATCGCGTAACAACTCACGAAATTTGTCAGGCTGCTGCCGTTGCAGCCGATGACGACTGTGCCGTTTGTGTTCGCGGCGATTGACGGGTAAAACAGGTCGAGAACGGGATCCAATATGGTTCCGGATTCCAGGACCGTCGAAGTGTCAGCGCCGATTCGGTACCAGCGCAGGGCAGCCCGGCCGTTCACTTCTGTGTTGTGGATGGCGTACAGCACGCCGCCCAAACGATACACGGCGGCGCTGAAGCGGGCGTCCCCGTTGGAGAGGTTGGAGGAGCCATCGGGTTGCGGCGGGTCCAAGGGTGCGGTGTACCCCGGCACGGTAATGAAGGTCGAACTGCTAAGCGTGGCGCTGCCCGGACCAGCGGCATTTTGAACCGTGAAGGCTACCAAAGTCGTGTTAGTCACGAAGTTGCCTGTGACGAGGTCCAAGCCCAGACTGCCGGTAGAGAGAATGTTTCCGCCGCCGCTGCCATCGAGGGCAACCGCAAGCTGAAACACGATGCCCCGGCTGGCAATACTCAGGTTCGCAAACCGGGTCATGCCGGCCACCGACGGCGTGGCGGCGAGCAGGCCGGCTTTGGGAATGGAAATCATAGTGGTACCGACCACGTTGCCACTGATGTCAAACATGTCCCCGGAGATATAAACGCCTTGGGAGTCGAGGCCAAGGGTCGGGAAATCAGCCGTGCTCGAAACGGTGGGGTCAGCGGTGATAGCCACCCCCTTCCATGCGCCGGTCGGGTCTATGGTACTCGAAACGGCCAACAGAAAATGGTTGCTGTTGATGATTCCGGCCGGGTCGGAATCGATCTGAGAGGCAAACCAGCGCTGCGAAACCGGGTCGTAAATAATCCGGGGGTCGGCGACGTCCCATTGCGACGCGATAGTAACGCCCGCCCGGCTCCAGAACGTGAGGTCGGTGAAGCTCTGGACGCGGCTGGCGCTGGCCTTGTCATACACCGAGAACCTCCCATTGATCAACTCGACGTAATTAGTCGGCCCTACTGTACCGTTGCAATCCGGCGGCAGCGCTGCGGAACCCAGGCCCAACGAGCTTGCCGTGAAATTTTGCCCGATGCCAACGACCACGGTACCCTTCGCCGGCCCCCCCGGTAACAGGAACAAGAGCGCCGATACCGCAACTCCGCAACGGCAGGCCGATTCAAAAAGCAAACGCATCGTTTTGGACAGAGATTTCTTCTCCCTAACCCGCAAGGCCAGCAAGTGGAACATCACGAGCTCGAATATCGCTCAACCCGCGAAACCAGCAACTGGCTTTACGGTTGTAACTTTCTTCCCGCTCGCGGCCCCGATCTAATGGAAACAGAAAAAAACTATGTAAATGATGAGTGCCTGGGCCAGCTTCGGGACGGTGATACGCTGGCCGAACCCTTTCGTGCGCTGACAACGCTGACAACGCTGACGCTGCTGACACGGCTGACAAACTCTCTGCGAAATGCCCTGTGGCATATAATTTTATACGTGCGAGCGATCTTGAAGGAGGCTTAATAGCGGGCGTCTTTCGCCGCGCGCATTACGCCCAGGGCCAGGGGACGTCAGCCCGGGGGGCAAGAGAATCTGAGAATTGCTCGGAGATTTCGTTGACATTGAGAATCTTGCGGCTGGCGAGGATGAACCGCGCGAGCCAAGCTTGCTGATGGTATGATAGTCAATCACTGGACAGCTTCGCCGATTTGCCGAAGGACTTGATCACCGCTCTGCGTTAGAGGCAAAACCTGGTAATTTCCGTTAGCGATTAGGCCGATGACGATTAGTTGCCGCCGTGGCTCGATCACAAGGGAGATTCCCGTGGTTTTCTACCTAAACGCGTTCTTAGCCTGACGGCGAAGCCAGCATACCGCGGGGTTAGGGCAGGATCAGGCGTTTAGCGAGGGGCGTCGCGGCTAGCGGCGCCCCTGTCTGTTCATTGGTCCGGGAGGATGGTACGCGTGATCAACCGAAAACGCTAAATTAGGCAGCAGCGTTGGGCTCTTCTATGCACCTCGGGCAACGCGCGGGTTGGCGCAGGAATGTGCCCGGACCACCACGAGAATTTAAAAATCGCCGTGGAGGGAGAACATTTACCTAATTGCAGCTTAGGCACTAACTCTGGTTATGAGGTTTTGTTATCGTGAACGGAGCGTGTTTAAACGCGCAGTTGCAATTTATTAAGTCCTTTAAACGGTGGCAGATAAGCTGTGCCTTTCGGGCGAATTTTCTCGCTCGGCGGCTGGCGCATCCGGAGCAAAATCGCGGCTGCGTCATTCACCCGCGAGTGCCGGGCAAATCAGGTTCCTGATGATAACATTAGTTACGTTAATTTGCTTGCACGGACCTGCGGGCCGAACCTCCGGCAGTCAATAAAGTGGCTGGCGCCTCATAACGGCAAACCAGAAGCATAAGGTATTATAATGCTAAATATCATAATTGACGCAACACATACCGTCACATGCGTTGCCTTTTTGCCACCTGAACATTAAAGCACAACGGCCACCCTATCCAGATCGTTGGAAATGCACGCAAGTTGTTCCCCCAGAATCACAAACGCTCGGCGAACATCTCAAACGTAAACGCCTGGCCCTTCATCTCATGCAACAAGACCTCGCCGGCCGATTTGGCGTCCATATTGAATCGATCAAGAACTGGGAACGCGGCGCTACAAGCCCCACCATTCGCCATATCCCCAAAATAATTGCCTTCCTCGGCTACAAGCCCGAGTCTGAGCCGACCACTCTGCCTGCTCGCATCGCCTATCTCCGCCGCAGACTCGGCTTCACCCGAGAGGATCTCGCCAAAGCCATCAGCATTGACCCGGTCACCCTCTACCGTTGGGAGAAGGGTCTTTCCGTACCGGCTGGGAATGTATTGCAGCGGATCCATGAGCTTCATAAAAAACCAGCTATCACTCGCCGATGATTTTCACCAGAGCACGTTTACGCCGCCGCCCGTCAAATTCACCGTAGAATATCTGCTCCCAAGGCCCGAAATCGAGTTTGCCCTTTGTGATCGCGACCACCACTTCGCGCCCCATAATCTGGCGCTTCATGTGGGCGTCCGCATTGTCTTCCCCGGTTCGATTATGCTGGTACTGCGAAGTCGGCGCATGCGGAGCCAATTTCTCGAGCCAGACGTCGTAGTCATGCAAGAGCCCGTCCTCCGCATCATTTATGAAGACCGACGCAGTAATATGCATGGCATTTACCAAACAAAGCCCCTCTTGGACGCCACTCTTGCGCACGAGGTCCTCAACCGTTTGAGTGATGTTTACGAATCCGCGGCGGTTTGGCACTTCGAACCAGAGGTGTTCCGTCAGGGTTTTCACAGCGCTCTAATTGCCATAAGCGATAGGTGCTGGCAACTCGATAGGAGAGTCCGATTCCCTTCACCCGCTTCAGCTTCGATTCCGATCCGTAAAATCCGTCGTCTTCAACAGTCCACGACTTCCCAAAATACCAAAGTGAGAAAAACGGACGCCATCCCGGCTGTGAAACGGCTCAGAAAAACTGCTTTCATGGCTGGTTGGGCTGAATACCAGATGACCGTGCGGTGAGAATGAATCCACTCGGAGCAGCGTGGTCGGAATAAGCGGTGGAATAGACCCGGACTGCCGTCGTTTCTTTCGGTTGCGGAAGGTTTATCCTCCGAGTCGTGAACATTGACAGGGGCAGAATGTTAGCCACGGTCTGGACTTGAGCTTTCCGATTTCAAACCAGCCGCAAACCATCGGAGAGCCCCCGGGGAAATAAGAGACTTAACGCGGGAGTGCACCAGGTGGAAGCGGCCCAACTGCTGGCGGTAAGCAACCGAACCCTGAGCCTTTGCGAATGTGCCCCTGTATTTCCACCCCCCTCTTGCCGCAGCCGGATAGTCGCGTATTTGGGCTAAGAGCCGAAGTGTGATTCAGGTCTTCTTAAGACCCGCTAACCCGCTCGGCTTTGGAGGCAATGCGTGCCCACAAGCTCCTGCGGGACGCGATATCCCAATTGAAAAACCCCTTTAACACGCCGCTGCATGTCTGGGGAGAACCAACTGAGGTCAGAGCCTGTCCAGTTTCCGGGAGATTTTTTGCGCATGCGAGGCCTGGCTTCTGGAAACCGGTCCAACAACAGTTTATACCAACGCTCGGCCGGCTTCGCTTTTGGTAATCCTCGTCGTTCCAGCAGGCGACTCAATTCGATAGGGATTCGGATTCCCGAGACGTCCAAGTCCCCGAAGTAGTGGATCGCGGCTCCGGGATTGGTTTCCTCAAGTACCCGTTGCAACTCCCGGTAGGTGTGGTGAATCATGAAACCGTGGCCATAGACACAAGCAGCATATTCGCCAGTCTCTGCATTCCAGCCGCAGAATGAGTGATAAGTGTTTGAATTCTCAAGGATCAGAACGCTTGGCCCCTGAACGTGCCCTCGCTCCCAAATCAAATCTGGGTATACCGGGTAACAACGGAGCGCCTCCAGACTGAGTGTTCCAGGCGAAAAAAGGTCAGTCTTGAGCAACTGGTCGAGCCGTTTCTCGTCGCCGAGGATTTCCGCCGAACGCTCCTTGAGGGGCACCAGCCCTGCCTTACGCCCGCCGCCAGCCAACCATTCTCGGATGCGCAAGAGCACTTCCAGGTGGGTCCTGGATTTCAAATTGGCAGCAAACATGAGCTCTGGGGGCCATGCGATCTCGCCCATGGTGGGCTTGGCATCAGGCGTTTTCTCCCGAAGAATCTCAATCCAGTGGGGCAGAGGAGGTATGGTGCCTAGGTCCCACCCCTTCTTGCCCTGCGGAAACCGGATCTTCCCCTGTTGGACCAGCTCTGCCAACAGCTCAGCGAGCCGGCTACGGGCTTCAGTAGAGATGGACAACTTCGGGTAAAGCTTTTGAAACGCGCGCCATGCTTCCGCAATCGGCAGCCGGATTCGCCTGCCGTCATCTAGCTTCTGGAAAAATCTTGCGCTATCAAGCATCGGAGCTTGCCATCTGGATTTCGGCCTTTTCCATTTTGCTATCATCGACCGTAATGTGGAGGTCTCCGGTCCGGATGTTTTTATGTTGGTTCTTTAGCCGAATAATGCGGTCGAACGTGCCGATGGCACTGACGTCGTTCACGCCGGTTAGGTAAATCAGCTGAACCCGCATTTTCTTCGAGATTTCCCTATGCATTTTCAGCAGGTCCGGCCGCGAGCACTTTCCGATGGGGTTATCCAGGATAAGCGCGCCGGCATCCCGGCTCTGCGTTACCCGGCCGTAAGTCTGCGAGCGAAGCTGCAGCAGGGTGCAGTACAACAGGATTGCCGTGGTGACGCCCTCACCACCGCTAAAGTGCATAATGCTCTCAACGGGTATGCGATCAGCGCTGAGTATGACATCCGGCTTTAGGATGGTGACGTCAATACCGTCCTGGCCAGAGACCTGCACCACACTGCGGTAGGCCAACTCCATCCCCGTTGGGCTTTCACTCTCGTGCAAAATGGCGTCCAACATCTCTTGCAGCCGCAGCTTCACGTCTGACGGCGCCAACTCCCTGAGCTTGATCCGGAGGAACGGCTGATGGGCCCATGCTTTCATATTCTCCGGAAGCCGGCTGATGCGCTCCGCGCTGTTCAGCAAGTGGCGGGCTTGGGAGTAAATAATCTCGATCTCCGTGAGAATGCCCTGCCGATCCTGCTCAATGGCCTCCAAGTCCTTCTGGATAATCGTTCGCCGGATAGTGGCGCTCTGGCGTATTCCAGCCGCTCCCTGAATCAGCGCCTCCCGGGAAAGCGCGTTTAGCTTGATCTTCATCGCGTTCTCAGAACCAGGTGCATCAGGCTTACTGAGCAGGTCTTGGATCGCTTTGAATCGGTCGTCCAACCGTTCGTTGCTTCTGTCAAGGTTCTTTTCTGCATCCTTCAGCACCCGCAGGACCTCCTTCACCTGACTGCGAAGTTGGTGATCATCCGTGGGTAAAGTTATAGCAGCCGTATCGCCAACCCCTAATTCCAAGGACTCTAGCGTTTCCTTTATGTTTCCTCTTATGTTGAGGCTGTTGGTGTATTCCCCTTGCTTGCGCTTGTGCTGGGTTGCCTGCGTTTCCGCCTGCCGCTCCTCCTCCACCTTGATCCTCAGCAGGTTTTCGATTGTTGCCTGCATGCTCTTGGCTTGCTCCAGGCTGGTGGGCTCAGTCCGATCCGGCTTGAGCGTCTTATCCCGGCATTCTTGCTCGATCTTGCCGAAGTCGCTCTGCAGACGCCTGAGGTCCGCTGCGGCAACAGCGTGTTCTCCGTTTCGGCGGGTGCGCTCGGCTTCAGCACCCTCGATGTCCACTGGAAGAGTTGTCCGGCGCGCAAACGCCTCGACCTGGATTGCATGTAGCCCCTTGCTAGCGGCGATGTACTCCATTTCCTTCTTGGTGATCTGTGCCTTGAGGCCGTTGCACCTCCCCTGGAGCTCGCTATTGCTGACCTTGTTGAAGATGTCGAGCTGCGCGTCATAGTCGGCCTTGGCTTTGGACAAATCCCGGTTACCAGCAGCCATGCGCTGGTCTCCGTAGTACTGGACTCGACTTTGTTCGCTTTCGACTCCCTTGCGGTCCACGCGATGCTGCGTTTCTTGAGTCGTCAGGTTCTCGTAGGCCTGTCGGTTCTGCTCAATGTCGGCATTCAGCTGGGTGCTCTGGGCTTTTAAGCTGGTAAGGCTCTCGGCAAGCTCCTGGACGCGCTGCTTGTTGGCCTCGTAATGGGTGTCATGATCTCGGATAAACCCAGTCAGGCTCCGAACATTGTCCTTGTGTTCGTCTATCTTCTCTTTTTGAGCGGTGATTTCTCCCTTTAGGGCCTCGATGCTCCTTCGGTTGGCTTTCAGCCGCTCTTGATTGTTGTCAATCGCGATGCGGAGGATCCCCTCTGAGTTGGCGGTTGCCTCCAGATCCTCACGGACCTGGGACAGTTTGGATGCAAAAGTATCCAAGTAATCGGTTAGCTCACGAATGGTTGCGTCAACCTCGTTGATTTCGAGCGCGCGGCCATCCTGGTTGGTCTTGTGCTTGCTCAATCGTGCTTGGATGTGCGACCTTTCGTCCTGAGCTGCGGGTCGGTTGAAGATTCCCGAGCTGGCCGGCGGCAGGATCACTCGTTCTGGCTCTCCCGGCCAGGCTTCCACGGAAGGCACGCTAACCTGGACTGGCCCTTTGAGAGTTGACCGCGCAGTTAGCAGGGCCTGAACCGCCTCCATCTGGTCTGGCCTGTTGATGATGATACCGGAAAATTTCCCTGGATCGGCGAGCAAAAGCTTCAGCGCCTCCTCTGGGTCGTGAACATTCTGAGACAGGAAATCAAAAGCGGAGAAAGCTGAAATCCCGGCATGCTTCAATTGCTCGAGAGCGCGCTCCACATCCAAGGATGGCGGCAGGAGCCCTGCCTGCTCCAAGTGCTTCAGCGCACGGTTATCTTCGGCGCTATCCACTTCCGCCTGGATAACGAGTTGTTGCAGGTGGGCTGCCCGGGCTCTCAGTCCCTCCTTCAGACGCGGGAACTCCAGATCGGGCAGCTTGCCCCCAGTGAGGTCCAGGATGTAACTGTCCTTTTCCAGCAGGCCCCGCCGTTTTTCCGTTTCCGCGATCAACGCTTCCTGGCGCTTCTGCTCGGCCTGTAGCCCCGCCTGCTTCAGCTTTTGCACGGTGATGGCCTCGGAAATCTGTTCGTACTCAGCATTTCTTTCGGCTATGGCGCCCTCCAACTGCTCGACATTCTCCTTGAAGCGTGCAAGGGCGCTCTCTATGCGCTCCCGAGCTACCGCCGCTGTTTCCCCTTCCTCCAGAATGCCATTGTTAAGCAACAGGCGGTATGCCGTCTCGCGTTGGTTCACAAGGGACTGATATTGCTGGCGCTCGGCCTCGGCCGTGCCGATTTGCTTGCTAATCTGCAGATGATGCTCATTCAAAGTGCGGGCCTCGTCCTGCAATGTCGCACGCGAATCCTTTATGGCATCGAGGTTCTGGTCGAGTTGCGTCATCTGTGCGCGGAGCAATTCTCGGTAAATACTTCCTCGGCGCCGCAGCTCGTCCAGGATGGGTCGTTCCTTTTGGAGTTGGTGCGACAGCGCTGCCTGGAGAGCGCGCTCTTGGTTCCGCAAGTCGTTCAAGTCCGCGAGCTTCTCCGCTGCTTTGCAGGTCTTATGGTGGTTGTCGGCCTGCTCGACGGCTGCCTGAGCTTGCGTTTCCTTCAGTCTTGCCAACTCCACCGCCAGACGAGCATGGCAGACGCGAATGAAGTTGATATTCTGGCGAAGCAAGCCGGCCGCTTGAGAAGCCGCCGCCGCCTGGTCCTTGGCTTTTTGGGCCAATGCTTCCTCCTGCGTTTTTGCGTGCTCCAGAGCGGTGATGCTGGCGGCCAATGCCGACTGGACTCCGCGCGCCTGCAGGCGCACGGAGTCCATGATGCTCTGGTTACTGTGGAATACCTCCACTTCCTGCAAAAACGGATCCAGATCAGTTAGGAAGGTGCCGATGAAGTCCTGCTCTCTCAGCAGCGGCTCCCGGCGTTGGAGCTTGCTCCGGAGCGCGACAATGTTGGCTGAAACGCTGTCGGCCTTACTTGGCTCGAAGGCCAGCCTGAGGAACTCGTTGGTGAACTTCTGGGAGCTGCTGCAGTAATCCTTGAAATATTGGTCGATATCGCCCTCCCGCTGGTTCATCAGAATCTGGAAATTAAACAGGGCCGGATCCAAGCCTATCTTGTTCAAATGGTCCTCCCAATCGTCGAAATTCGCCGGAATGGTTATTTCCAGGTTGGGGTAACGGCTTTGGACATCGGTCAGCCAGTCGGTAAAATCGTCGAAGGTTTTGACCGGCTCATTGCTGATGCTCATGACCGGCAGCATGTCCAGGTTAAGCTTTTCGTTGCAGCGGAAGGAGAAGAATGCCTGCTTGAGCTTGGCACGTTCTTCGGATTTCTGCCCATTCTTCCAGGCCAAAACCTGCCCGACTACGCGCAGGGCCTTTCGGTCAGGTAGTAACCGGCTCTGGCCGCCGGAGTCGTCCCATTCCGTGATGACGTAGGCGAGGTCATTGGCCTGAATGAAGTCCATGATGGATGAATCCCGTCCTTTGGCCTTCCGCAGAAGGAAGTGTGTACTCCGCGGTCGGAAGATGGAGTAAACAAGGGCCAGCCAACAAGTTTTCCCGCCGCCGTTTCGAAGCCAAACGATGGCATCATCAGGCCACTGCCTATTTCGGAAATCAACCATCAGCGGGGAAAACCGGGCCACCTTAGCGCCGATGCCACTGGTGTAAATGCGCGTGAGCTTAGCCATTGGGTTTGACCTCCTGAGCGGCGGTCGCCTCCTGGTGGATGGATTGAATCAGCTTCAACATCTGATGTCCGGCCATTTGCTTCACCTGGATCCGGTAAGCCGGCGTTGGCTGGAAGGTGCCCCAACCGTCTTCGCTCAGGAACCGCATCAGGCCGTTGTCTACTAATCGGTCCAAGGCGTATTGCAGTTTTCCCGCGAGTGAGCCGATGGCCATCTTTCCTTGGCCGGTGCTCATCGTGAGTGGAAGCCCGAGAATAGTCTGCCACGCCAATTGGAGCTCGGGTGTTCCCTGTTCCGGATCACCCGGGTTGTTGGCCTTGCAAATCCTGCACAGTCCCTGAACAAAGGCGGCCACCTGCTCGACGGTAAACCGCGGCCTCAGGATGTCGTCGTCCTGATCCAGCACCTCCGCGGTTGGGAAGCAGTAGGCCGCGATGCCCAACATTAAGAGTCCATGTACGACCCGTTCTTCGACGCGCATTCCGCTTTTGTAGTCCTCCATCTTGAAGGCAAACGGGCCGCGTTCCCTGCCGGTGACGAAGACTCCGTGTGGGCTATACGCTAGAATCTGTATCTCCAGCCCCTGCGTCATATTCTCGAAAACCACCTTGAAGGTGCTGCTTGTGTACAATTGGTTCATTAAGGCGGAGTAGCGTTTGCTCTGGAAGGGCGTCTCCCGCGGATCCATCGCATATCGCAACAATTCGCCTGCCTCCAGCGCAATATTTCCCAGTTCCTCACTCATGCTCTACCTCCAACGTGAGATCATGCCCTTCGAAATTCGCGGACTTAAACTTTTCATCTGCCAGCCGAACCGGATAACCTGCTTCGCCATCTTCTGCTCCAAAGTTACGGAGTACGTCAAGGACCAGCAGCCGCTGCGTGGAAAGTGGCATGCTTTCCTGCCGCGCGAACTCTAGCACCCTGGATAGACGCGTTGGGCCGGATGTCTCTTGCAGGAGCAGCTTAACGTTCTCCTCGTCTTCGACGCTGAAGGGACCCTTGTCCGTCTCGATCTCATCGAGCTCGGGGGTCCTGGTGTCGAGAACGTGGGGCTTGTCTTCCCGTATGGGCGCGGTCAGCTTCTCGATCAAAAGCTCAAGGCTCAGAAGGCGTGGCGGCTGGGGAGGTGCAAATGACCTAAGGATACCCGTCGTGCTGCCCTTCAACTGGCGCACCGTAAACAACAGCGCAGGTTGAAGGATTTCCTTGTCGATATTTGGCAGGGGGTTGAAACCGCTAATCTTGAATGCTTGCTGGAGCTGCTCGTCCAGATAATCGGGATTCACGGAAATCAGAAGCTTATGGAGCTGCATGTGGCGAACCATGCAGCGGTTCACCTGCTGCTTCAGGGCGGTCAGCTGTTGGATTTCTTCCATCTCGGCGGACTCGTACTTCTCCTCGATGGCGTCCAGGATCTGCTTCTCGATTTTCAGTCGCTGGAGGATGTGGTCCCGCGCGGCGCCGATGGCGCTCAGAGCGTCCTTCACCCAGTTGACCTGGCGGATGTCGCGCTTGGCTGCGTTCAGCAGCCCCTGGATCTGGGCATCGTACTGGATGCTGCGGAATTCGGCCTCACGCGCTGTCTGCACTGCATCGCTGAGGCGGCCACGGCTAATCTGGTATTGGAGCACGATCTCGTTGGCCACCTGGGCATCCTCAATGTTGAAACCCAGCATCCCGGTATAAAGGTGAATTCCTTCAATGGTAACCCGCAGGTATATATTGTCGTCAGGCGAAATCTCCTCCAGGAGATTGAAAGTGAATTCGCGCCAGGTGATGCCCTCGTTTTCCACCGATGCATACGGCTCACGAAAGGCCTGGCGGCGTTCCGTGTCGTTTAGGAGTCCTTCAATGACTATTTCGACCACCACCTTGGCATCAGGCAGTCCAAGAGTGGGGTCTGCTCTCCTAACCAACAGAGCGACTTCCTCAACGATGACTTCCCTCATGGCTCCATACCCGAGACCCATACGCTCGATGGTCAGGTCCATCACCCGGAGGGCCAACATCCGAAGGTCTTGCTTTTGAAGCTCAGCAATCCGGTGACCCTTCGTGCCCTCCATCCGATGGAGCGGCGCGGTTAACAACAAAGTCCGAATGCGGGCTGGTAAGGCTTTTTCCCATGGATCCACTATGATTTCATGATCTCGCATATCTCATTGGTTCGAAGGACTGGCCCACCTAGTTGGTTTGTCAGTCTGTTTTGTGTCACGATGCTGCATTCAAATTTCGGGTCAAGGTACCCGCGCAACGGCGGCGGCACCGAAGGGCCTTTCGAGCAGTTGTACCTTATTCGTGCGGCCCGTAATCTATCGGCCCTTTTCCGCCGCTCGTCCGGAGTGAGCTTATTCGTCCGTGCCATTCCGTCCTTCAATCCGCCCAGCCACCCCAGCGCCACGGCCCCCGCAGTTTTCTTCCTTTTTGTCACGCCAGATTATTCATCCCACAAACCGCCGTCCGGCGGAAGTCGCAATTTACAAACGCACAACGCACCGAGTTTCCACCTGCTGGCGAGGCGTCCGCTCACTGCCCTTTCACGCACTCTTCAACGAACGCCACAAAATCATCGTTTTGCAGCGATTTGATTTCTTCCCAGATTATCCGTGGAATCGGCAACGAGAAAAACTCCCCAACATCCTGGCTTAGGCCCTCCGGCTTTATGGTGAGCCCCGTCTTCAACGCTTCATATGCGCTGCTCAAATGCTGGATTATCATATTGACGAAAATTGTTTCATCGCGAGTCAGCTCGTTTTTCGCCAGATCCGGGGATGCATCCAGCACTCTTGCCAAGTCCGGATTGCGAAACAGTGCCGACCATAATTCACGGTGGTTCTGTGTGAGGGTGAGAAGGTTCCCAATACGCCTGACTTTGGTCTCGGAACGGAGGGATACGCCTGTAAACAAAAGGCTGCAAATGACGCCAACGGCGCTCAGGAGATTGAACCAGTTTTCTGTGAGCCAGCCTCCCATGCCCTCCATCGTATCATGAAATGGAGGAAGGGAGGAGGGTCAGGGCCGGTCGGGAATGTCCGGTTTGGCAAGCACCAGCGTTTTGCGCGGGATTCTGATGATGCGCTCATCCGGACCGCAACTGGCTGTCGGCGGCAGATTGTTCGCCGTCGAGGTGATGTCCGTTCCGATTACGGCAAAATCGCCGCCCTCCAACTCCCATATGTCCGGGCAGCCGGAGCAGGCATACGTCCGTGCACCGTTTGCGTGCGGGTCTGGGCCAACTCTGCGCAGAAACATGTCCAGACTATCAGTATAATGATATACGTTGTCAAGCCGATTCTTGTTTAAAGGGGAGGGGTGTCAAAAGACCTTGTCCGAGACCAGATTTGTGCCGAAGTCGTGAGGCTCCTCATGGAGGAGCGAAAACGCAGGCGAATTTCCGGCAATTCTCTCGCCGAAAGAGCCGGTCTCAGCCAGTCGCTCATCAGCAGTTTGGAGACAAACCCCTGGAATCCCACGCTCGACACGCTGCTTCGAATCGGGGATGTGCTTGAGATTGACGTGGGATCGATAATCGCGGAAGCACGCAAGACGGTGCTTAAGAGACTATCTGGGTGAGTGCGACCGCCGTCGCGCAATCCGGCACCTCAAAGTTATTTCAGGGAAGAATTCGCCGATGGATAGCCAGCGTGTAGATGCTTACATTCTCTTTGTCGAGGCTGCGCTAAATCTAGTTCGTGAGGGAGGATTTTGCGGGTTCGTTGTTCCGAACGCGTTTCTTAGATCAACGACTGCAGTCAGGCTTCGCGAGTTGTTAGAGGAAAAAGCCGATGTCTTGGAGGTCATCGACTTTCTTGATCAGCCAGTTTTCCAAGGGGTGGGGATATACATTTGTCTTCTCCTTTTTAGAAAGAGAATGCACGAAGCCTCCCGGCCACAGGTGACAACAGCAAAGATCTATCGTCTCTCTGCAACACCAAGCGCGCAATTGGCAAGGTTATCGGTCACTTCCGATCCTCACACTGAAGGACACGAGGTTTTTCATGCCTCTCAGCCTGAAGGAAAAGCTCCTTGGATCTTCCGGAATCCAACCGAAGACGCAATATTGCACAGTATGCAGAAGAATTCAGAACGTCTTGGGAAAGCCTTAGAAATCCGACAGGGTGTGAAGACTGGTGCAGATGCCATCTTCATAATCGATGCACCATCAGTGACTGAGTTGAACCATTTAGTTGAAGCGGAGCTACTTATCCCCGTGCTTCGAAACCGAGAGTTGCGAAGGTGGTGCTCTCGGCCAGCAGCTTATCTCATCTACCCATATAACCGGCAATCGAAGAAGATTATTGACTTGAGAACGCTCGAGAAAAAGTTTCCAAGAGCATGTTCTTACCTATTGCGTAATAAACCCGTGTTAGATAAACGTCGGAGCTTGCGCGGAAAGCAGTGGTACGAGTTGATCGAGCCGAGGCTGCACACCATTGCCTCAGAGCAGAAAACACTGTACATAGCAGAGCTCAGCCTTCGCCCCATCGTAACCAAAGCCCTATCTTCTGAAGCAGCTATTGTAGGAAGTACTGGCGGTGGCTCCTGGATCGTTTTACCGCCCTCCACATACGAACAATTCAGCATGATGGCCTACCTCAACTCCGCCGTTGCTGAATGGTATTTCCGCCAAGTGTCGTCTATGCGTCGAGGGGGATGGTTGGTTGTGGAACAACATCTTATCCAAGGGCTTCCACTACCACTTTTCCTTCGCGACTCTCAATCGTTCGCACGGCATCAGATCGGACAACTAGCCGAGCAGCTCTTTAACCAAATGGGCAAGGCGTCTGGCGTGCCTGATACCGCTCTCCGGAAAGAAATCGAATCCATAGAAGAGCAGGTTGATGCGCTAGTTATCGAAGCGCTCGGCTTGAGCGCTCCCCAAGGAGAGTACGTTCGAGCCAGGGCCATAGGGTTGCGCAAAGCCGGTGCTGCGTCCGAGGAGGTCGGAGAACTGACGTTCTAGCAAATGCTACATAGGGAACTCCAGAACAGGAAGGTCGAGCTACAGAGACTCTTAGGAGCATTATCGGGTGGCGTTGAGATCCTTCGAGCGTTTGAAAAGCAAGGGCGTGGCGGTGAATTCTCAGTGGAATTCATTCACTCCGCCCGCGTTCGCAGAGCCAAGTTAAGGCTCAATCTGTACGAACAATTCACTGAGATTCATACTATTCCACATCTATATGCTTTTTCCTACCATATCGGTGACGAAGCGGATGTTGAACTCCGGACGCCTCTCTTCCGCTACGAATGCCATCCCGAGCTCGGAGATCCGCACTTAAGGGACGAAAGACCCAACGAGCTGAGTTCATTTGAAAGCCCCTATTCCCGGTTCCCCCACTTTCACCCCGATAATACAACTCCCGCCTTAATCCGGAAGCTTCATTTCCCGTTTCATCGCGGAGAGCGAAAGAGAGTGGTCTTTGCCCTGATCGAATGGCTCCAAGTGGACCTGATTAAGCGTTTTTACTCCCCCAAAGGATCCAGATAAAACAGAACCCACCTTTCAGCGGCTCATATGCGGCAGCTCACCCCCTCCCCAAAAGGAATCTAGAACGCCTCCCGCCGAAAGACTACAATGCGAGTCTTTTCGGGGAATCACGCCGATTCCGATTCGGTTGTCCACCGTCGCCTCCGGTCAACGTCGCCCCAGCCCAGCCAATCGGAGGCGTTCCACCTCGCCGGTTTCCAACTGCTCTCCCGATCTTCCCAACCCAGGTTGTACCCCGCCCTTGACTTGGCCGATGGCTTCGGCGCCGTGTGATTCGTCGCTCATCCCCAAGTGCTCACTCGCCAGGATCCACAAGCTCCTATATGACAATTCAAGATTTTCTCATTGACGACATTCGTCACGCGGCCTACGGTTTCATAGTTAACTTTCATAGCGCCTGATTTCTGCGCGAACTGGACTGTTTTTCTTGAGGGGAACGAAGATGAGACCTTTGAACCATCATCGCCTTCGCATCTATTGGGCAAATGCTTTATTCGGTGAGGCGGATCGAGAGTTTAACGCTCGCTGCGCTACAAAGCTGAGAGCGGCAGGCTTCACGGTCTTCTTACCACAGGAAGCAAATGTAAACACAGACACCTCCCCAACCGCTCCGGATATCTTCCGCCTAGATACCAGGGAGATTCTGCGGAGCAATCTCATGATCGTCTGCCTGGATCAGGAGACTATAGACTGCGGCGTCGCCTGTGAAATCGGGCTTGCTTTTGCGTACGGTATTCCAATGCTTGGCTTTTACACGGACATTAGGCAATTTCGAAGTGGATCCGGTAGGATGTACAAAAACCTCTATGTAATTGGAGCAGTCCTGTTCAGCGGTAAAATCGTAGCGTCTATCGAGGATTTATTACGAGAGTTACAGGCGCTATATCCGGAGGGCCAACAAACCTTGCAGCATCCGTGTAAGCGAGCAGCCGAACATTACGAAAACATCTCTCCTGCCGCGTACGAATCATTGGTTCGGGACTTGGAGACGTGGTACTCACCGTTCTGGAGTGTGAATCCGATCGTCAACCGATGGGTCGAAACCGTAGCCGCCAGACACGTTATTGAGCTGGGTTGTGCCTTCGGAGCTTTGGGAAGCCATCTTTGTGAACGCTTTCCTTCGCTGTCCTATTTTGGATTCGACCAATCGCGGACAATGATCAACGCAGCACAAACACGGTGCCAGAACGAACGGTTTCACTGTACGTCGGAGATGAGTGAACTTCTTGAGGTTATGCATGAGGGGTCCACCGATCTTGCGCTTGCTTTGTTCACCTTACACGATCACCCCTCAAAGTCGCTGACACTTGCCACTCTTGCCAGATTAACCCGTCCTGGGGGTTTGATTGGAATCGTGGACCTTTCAACACATGACCTCCCTCTGTTGACAGACGGCCTCCGTCGTTTTCTCGCAAGGCCAGCCATCTGTGCTGACCCACGAATAGACGTATCTTGGATGCGTGCTGCAAGCCAGGATGTTGGACTCACAATTGTCGAATGTTCACCCGTTTTGCTCCAAGTCAGATTTCCAGCTGCCGAGGCACTGTCTCGATACCTGCGTGTTTTCGGAATCTCTCGTGGCCTCGATTTCCCGCTCGACCTGGACAAGCTCGATGATGGATATCTCGAGGAACAACTTGACGACTGGTTGGCGAGTTTGCAATATCCGTTTGTTGATGAACGAGTATTTTTCATATGCGGACTCAAGAAAATGTAGCTCCAGGCAAGCTCATCACGTTTGAAGGAATCGACGCTGCCGGCAAGACATCAATTGTAAAGCGCCTTGCAGCACGACTTAGCTCCAAAGCGCCTGTACTCGTCTGCGGTGAACGGCGATCGCCTTTTTGGAAACTCCTCCGCAATAAGGAGTTGAAGAGCATGACAGCCTTTCTTAAGACATACCTATTTGCGGCCGATCGTGCGTGGACGTACGAAAGGGAATGCTTCCCCGCGTTGAAGCGGGGTTGTCTTGTACTCTGGGATCGATACGTGGATTCGGCGTTGGCCTATCGTGCTGTAGAGTTGGCTATGAAGAAAGAGCAGCTAGACCTTGAGTTCGTTAAGACGATTAATAAGCCGTTCCGGACGCCAGACCTAATCTTTCTTATCGACATCAGCCTACGAACGTACGAAGAGCGTAATCACGGACGGGCTGGCACGAGTCCTTATGCTACTGAATTCCTACGGAACGTTCGCAAAGAGTATAAGCGCCTTGCGCGGCAACGTGCGTACATCATCGTAGATGGCGAACGTCCTTTAAGCACGGTTGCTGACGAAATTGTTTCTCACATCAAAGGAAGATTTGAGGAGTTATTTACGTCCTGTGGGTGCTGAGCAAAGGAAGCTCGCGCTTCTGAACACCCCCGCCGAGGAGACGGTCTCTCTGATTGCTCCGGCCAGGTAGTTCTCTTAATCAGCCGCAAGATTTCGGCTGCCAGTTTGGGACTCCCGCGCCCAGTCGGAAAAAAGTTCGGAAGAACTGGAATGGACGGCCCCTCGTTTGGCCTAAAGTAAAACTCTGTGCTCATTCCCATCTTCCGAATTCCTCTGTAGTAATCGTTCAATCTAATACTTTGCCCAGTCAAGACCGAAACAGTGAGCTGTCCGAAAGCGACGATTCTTGAGGGCCTTACAAGCAGCATTTCCCTCGAAAAAAGAGGCATGTCTTCAAAGAAGGTCCGGCGATCAGGAACCTCAGGATTGGGCTGAGCGCATTTAACCAAGTTAGTAAGATAGATGCCTTGCAATTTGAGTTCAGTCAGCACAGCCTTGGTTGTTCGGTCAGTCCAGGGTTTCATTTCCACTATTTGCAGCACCTCATCAGAAAAGAAACCACCACGATTCAGGACTCTCCAGAAAGCCCTAACCCCGATAAAAGGAAAGCGCAGTCCCTCATAAAGCGGGCTGGTGCTCAGATTTCTATGCGTGGGATTGATCAGGACAAAGCAATAACCTGGCCTTTCAGTCGTGCCTCCCCCGTGTACGTGCTGTAAAGGGTTCCGCGCCGTCAAGCATCGCGGACAAGCATCGAAGTGCCTATTCATTTCGGCTAGCGTAATTGCATGAGCCGGCCGAGGGGAGGATCCAAGACTTTTAGCCATTGTGTTTGGTCAACGAGTTTCTAAATTGCTGAAAAAGACCCGCACGCCTGCATCTGTTCAACTGTCAGATTGATCTTATCTTACTAATACGCAAAGTCAAATGCAGCCATCCTCAGGAATTTGCTTGCAGTACTTAACGGTTCTTCTTATGGGCTGGGTGACCGACATTACGCTTCCGAAGGCACCAAAACAGCTTCTCCGGGCTGATAGGCAGCTCGCGCACACGCACCCCAGTCGCATTGAAGATAGCGTTTGCTATTGCCGGGGCGACCCCATTGATGGCCACCTCGGCGGCCGCCTTCGCCCCGTACGGACCAAGTGGTTCATCTGTTCGGATCAGAAAGGTTCGAAGATTTGGCATGTCTTTGGCAGAAAAGATCTTGTAGTCCTTAAAACTCGGATTAACGACAGATCCTGCCTTGTTGAGCTGCAATTCCTCTGTGAGAGCATAGCCTAGGCCCTGGGCGACCGCACCTTCGACCTGGCTTTCCGTAAGGGCAGGGTTGATAGCAAAACCGCAGTCGAGAGCAGTGACTAGTTGCTTTACATAGACTTTACCAGTCCACGAATCGACACGCACTTTTGCGAATTGGGCACAAAACGGCGGCGGACTATCGTTGTTTGAGTGTGACGCACTGGCGGTGATCTGCTGCTTCTGGGTATATATCGACCACCTCCCGATTTCCTCTAGACTCACAGAAGCATTCCTCCGCCTAAGCGCAACCCGCTCATCTGCATAAACCAGTTCTTTTGGTTTTACGCGAAGCATCTCCGCCCCTGCCTTTATGATCTGACCTCGAAGGGCTTCTGCAGCCTTTTTAATCGCACCCCCCGCAATTGTGGTCGTGCTGGACGCATATGTGCCGAGATTAAATGGAGCGGAATCTGTACTGCCTGATTCCACAATCACCTTATCCAGGCTGACACTAAGTTCTTCGGCTGCAATTTGTGCCAAAACCGTATGACTCCCGGTTCCAATGTCTAGGGCCCCTGTACTAACTACAAATGATCCATCCTCGGTGAGTCGAATCACAGCGGACGACCAACTCACTCCGGCCACGCCACTCCCTTGCATGGCACAGGCTAGACCCAAACCTTCATAGAATCTCTTTCGCGAACGCACACGGGCTGGCCGCTGGTAAACCCAGGCAATGTCACGAGCAGCTGTTTGCAGGCATTCCTCTAGACCACAGCTACGAATTTCCCGAGCCCAGCCTGTTTGATCCAGTTCGCCAGCGAACGTAAGAAAATCAATATCCCCAATTTGAACCAGGTTCCGTCGCCTGATTTCCACTGGATCTATATGCAGTTCATGTGAAATCTCGTCCAGATGGCTCTCCAACGCAAAGAAACCTTGTGGGCAGCCGTACCCACGAAAAGCGCCTGCGACGGGGGTATTCGTATAGACGACGTGGGCTTCATACGACAAATGAGGCACTCGGTAGAGCGCAAGCACTCTGCTGCCTGTGCTCCCTTGTACTGTTATGCCGTGACTGCCATAAGCCCCAGTGGTTGCGATCACTCGGAAATCGATAGCTCTTAGCGATCCATTCCTCGTCGTTCCGATCTTAAGTTTAAGGATCTGAGGGTGCCGAGTCCGAGCCATTATGAACTCTTGGTGGCGCGTGTACTCGATTTTTACAGGCCGACTTGTTGCCAGCGTCAAAGCAGCACACACATCTTCAAGAACAAGCTCCTGCTTCCCACCGAAGCCGCCGCCGATCGGAGGTGCCACTACTCGTAACCTGCTAACTGGAATCCGAAGGATCATCGCAACCTGCCGACGGATGTGATAGGGCACTTGTGTGCTTGTTCGAACCACTAGACGTCCATCTCCGTCCAACCATGTTATGGTCACATGTGGCTCGATAGAGCAATGTTGTACACGTTGAGTACGATACTCACGTTCCAACACGAAGTCGGATTCAGCAAATCCCTTTTCGATGCATCCACAATGCTTATGTATGTACCCCGCTATATTCCGTGCCGCATCATAAATGCCGGAGGAATCACTCTCATCATGTATGACTGGAGCCCCCTTCGCCATAGCAAATTCTGCATCGAGAACCGGAGAAAGACACTCGTATTCAACTTCAATACGCTCAACGGCCTCATCCGCCAGAGATTTCGTTTCGGCAGCGACCGCCGCCACTCGATCGCCGACAAAGCGAACTTTCGAGTCGAACATGTAGGTATCATAAGGCGATGGTTCTGGCCAAGCCTGGCCGGCAGTTGTGTGTGGTACCCTAGGGACATCATTCCAATTAAGGACAGCATGAACGCCAGCCATTCTGCGGGCTTTGGAACAATCGATGTGCCTAATACGAGCATGGGCGTATGGGCTAGATAATATTCTACCGTACAGCAGGCCCGGAACATGAATATCATCTGTGAACTGAGTCCGCCCTGTCACCAGACCAATGCTGTCCAACCTAGCGAATGATTTCCCAACAGTTGAGCGTACTGCGCTCATGGTATTTTCCTCCTTTGAGGCAGAAGGCGCGAACGAACCTTACCAGAACAGTTCGCCCGAGAGTCGTTTGGGTGCTGTATGTGTAAAATCGTGTCGACGATTTTGCGATACCCAGTGCAGCGACAAAGGTTCCCGGCGAGTGCGTTTCGGATTTGCTCCTCGGTGGGGTTGTGACATTGGGAGAGCAATGCCCTTGCACTCAATATTACTCCTGGGATACAAAAGCCGCACTGCATGCCAGCTTCACTCATGAAAGCCTGCTGAACTGGATCTAATACTCCCCCTGAAGCTAGGCCAGCGACAGTCAAGACCTCATGACCGTCAGCTTGCGCTGCAAACACCAAACAGGAGAGAACAGCGTAGCCATCCATTATCACGGTACACGCACCACACTCACCGGTTTCACACCCTCGTTTTACTTGGAAGTAGTAATACTTGCGTAGGGCGTCCAACAAGGAATCACCTGCTGCAATCTCCAAGTGGTGAACCGAGCCATCAACTTTAACATGAATTCTTGGCATTTGTTTCTAGAGTGGAACCGCTCGCGAACCACATTCAGAAAGAACCTCCCGCACCATTCCGCTGGCGATTTCCTTTCGATAATCAGCTGACCCCCGAAGATCTGAGATGGGCTCAATTTCACTGCCTATGAGCTCGCAAGCACGATCTATCGTCTTCCCGGTGAGTTCCTCACCCCGCAAACGATTCTCCACATTTTTCAGGCGGATCGGTACAGGTGCAATCCCACCGACTGCCACTCGTGCCCACTCACACCGGCCATCCCGACCTAAAGAGACCGCGCTTGCCGCGTTGACCAACGCGATATCGCATACAGTCCGGCCGAACTTCCGGAAGGACCAAGTACAGCACTTCCTCCCTGCTCGGATTGGGATCCTAAGTTCAAGCAAAATCTCCCGCTGCCTTGGAGAATTATGAGCGGCTAAAAAGAACTCGTCGAGTGGTAGCAACCTCCGGCCACATTCGGATGCCAGCAACACCCAAGCGTCAAACACCAATAGGGGCGGAGCCAAATCGGCGACTGGTGATGCATTTGCGAGGTTTCCTCCGACAGTTGCCATGTTCCGAATCTGTTTTGACCCAAACCTTTGTGCGGCTGAAATGAGGAGCCCATCACCGTACGATTTTAGAGCATCTGACTCTATCAGTTTTGTAACCCTAGTCATAGCTCCAATAGCCCAGTAATCTTTTCTCTGTCGTAAGAAATTGAGTGGAAGTCGGCTCAGGTCTATGAGGGAGCGTACTGATGCATCACATTTGACTGCGATATCAGTACCCCCAGCCAGTAAACTTCCCTTGTCGCCACTTTGCTGAACCAGGTTGATCGCAGCACTAATAGTTTCTGGCCTGTAGAATCTTTCGATGTTACTCCATGACATGGCAAAGTGGACCTCGCAGTATTCCCGTGCATCGTGCGAAGTCAAAATCCACGCTTTTCAAGCGTCAGCACCTTCTCGATGATCGCAAAGGATCGTCCGTCTTGCAATCAAAAAAAGGGGTTGACGCGAGTTGGGCTGCATCCAGAAGGCTTGTTGCCAAAAAGCTGCTTGGTCTACGCAGGGGAGGACTCTTTTTGGCGCGCTTTCTCTGGCAACAAAACCGAGGGCCAGTCACCAGACTTTTCATAGGCGGCCCGGTCTTGTTAAAGTCAGAGTACGGGATCAAGCCTAAGGAACATCGCTGTTTGCCACCTCATCACTGCGCTGGCCGAAGGCCGATAACGGAAGCAAAGCCTCCGATTGCTTCCTAGCCAATAACGCACCACGTCTGTTACGGTGTAAGTCTTCGCCCCCATAACCATATCGCATCATGACGCGATTCCCCTCCGTCAGATGACGGCGATTTCAGATCGTCGAAGAGCGTACCACCTACATACATGGTATGTAGGGGCTAACGCCCATCACGATTCCACTTTCACGGCTTAACCGCCGCACTACGAGCTCCCCCAACGTGTCGTCGGCTAGCGCCCGACTTAACGCTTTTTCCTTCGGCTATCGGGATGCAGTCCACCTAACCGGTGTCCTTTACCAAAAAGCGTTAAGTCGGCCGCACAGTCCTATCGTCCTTTAGCGCCGACACGTTGGGGGAACTGGTTTTAGATGAGGCGCTATCGCACCGACGACGAACCCGCTATCGCGACCACTTCGTGCTGAAGCCCGGAAAAGAAAACGACGGGTGTCATGCGCTCACTATTTTCCGGTCAAGACACCACAAGACCTACCGTAAGGAAAAAGCGCGGCCGCGAATGCGGCCTGTTTTGACACCGCCGCGCCGACAGGCGCGTCCGCTGCGCAGCCCCATGGTATGATTCGGGTGATCCAAAAAACGAAGGCGTTTCCGCTTTTCCTTTTACGACTTCGGATTTCAAAACCAGTCGCCATTACCTCGCCGGCCTGTCCAAAATGCATGTGTCGGCGTTTAGAAGCCATCAAGGACAGTCTAAAGGACAAGGGGACTTTTCTGAGGGCAGGAGTGACGACTGGTTTTGGAACCATGAATCACGACCCTCAAATTATCATCGGCGAGCGCCAGGAATGGGGTGATTCCCACGCTTTTGGCATATCGGCCGCCGACCTGCGCCAGCACGTGTATGTGATCGGCAAAACCGGTTCGGGCAAGACCACTCTTCTTAGGAACCTCATTCTCCAGCATGTGGCATACGGTCACGGGGTGGGGCTCATTGATCCGCATGGCGATCTGGCTGAGGACCTGTTGTGCCACATTCCGCCGAGACGCGCCGACCACCTCTGCTATTTCAATCCAGGCGACCTCGAATTCCCCGTGGGCATGAACCTCATCGGGAACGTCGCGCCGGACGATCGTCACCTTGTGGCCTCGGGCATCGTGAGTGCATTCAAGGGGATCTGGCGCGATTCCTGGGGACCGCGCCTCGAATACATCCTCTACAATGCCATTTCGGCGCTGCTCGATTGTCAAAATGCGACTCTTTTGGGCATCAACCGCCTGCTTGTGGATGAGAAATACCGCGCCGCGGTGATTCGCCAGGTCAAAGACCCGTTCATCCAGGCATTTTGGCAGGAGGAATACGAGGGCTATGATCCGCGCTTTCAGCGCGAGGCGATTGCTCCGATCCAAAACAAGCTTGGCCAATTCCTGTTGAATCCGGTCGTTCGCAACATCCTGGGCCAGGTTAAGAGCAAGGTCAGCCTCCCCTTCGTCATGAACCGTGAACGCCTTTTCATTGCAAATCTCTCAAAAGGGCGGCTTGGCCACGACAAAGCGAATCTCCTTGGTTCTTTCCTCGCCGCGGAGTTTCAATTGGCTGCCATGTCGCGCGCAGACCGTCCCGAGCAGGAACGCCCCGATTTTCACCTCTTCATTGACGAGTTTCAGAATTTCTCCACCGATGCATTTGCATCCATGCTCGCGGAAGCCCGGAAGTACCGCCTCTGCCTCACGCTCTCCCACCAATACATCGACCAGCTTGCCCTGCCGGTCCGCCAGGCGGTCTTCGGCAATGTGGGGACACTCATCGCCTTCCGCCTGGGGTATGCGGATGCCGAGCTGGTCGAAAAGGAACTGGGCAAGGCGATTCCGGCTGCCGCGCTCGCCGACCTCGACCGGTATGAGGCCGTGGTTAAGCTCCTCGAAGACGGCACCACCAAAACACCATTTCGGGCGCAGATGCTGCCCCCATTCGCGAACGAGGCCGGCCGCAAGGACAAGCTTATCGCCCGATCCCGCGAGCGATTTGCCACTCCACGTCACATTATTGAAGCCAAACTGAGGCGCTGGATGGGATCGGTGGATGCCCGGTCAACCCCGTCAGCTCGGGAAAAAAGCACGACAGACACAGGTGAGGTTGCCTCAGCGCGCAAAGTTTGACCTCTTTCTTTCCTACCTCGCATCCCCTAAATTGGACGCGGAGTTGCACACCCCTGCTGGCCAATGTGCAGGGCGGCCTTCATCAACGACGTTCGTTTGTCTTCCCGAAAGGATTTGTGCGAAGGCTCCCGTACGCGCGAAAGCCCTGAGTAAGATCCTTTTTCGAATCTGAGCGTCGGAGTGGTTTACGACCAAGAGCACTTTGAAAACTTGTGGATTCCACCCGGCTACGCCGGTGCCGGCAGGCGCCACCAAGAGCTTCCCTCATCACTATCAAACAAATAAACCAAAAACATCATGAAAAATCAAACACAAGCCGGTTCCTCGGACAATCGGCCCGTCCACAAAATTCGCCACGGCGCCGTAAGTGCGAGCATTTGGCGCCAGGAGACCGACAAAGGTTCCCTGTTCAACGTCACCTTTCAGCGCTCCTACAAGGACGGAGAGACCTGGAAGAACTCCACCAGTTTTGGTCGCAACAACCTCCTGGTCTTGAGCCTGATCGCCGCACGAGCCTTCGAGTGGATTGGCAATCAACCTCGGCAGCAGAAACCTTAACTTCAGGGGCTGGCGGTTAATCATAACCGCCAGCCCTGTATTTAACCTATTGCAGGTCGTCTCAAACTCCTGATCGCACGGCTGCTCTCAGCGCAATCTACGCTACGATCCGAGCGTGGCCATAAAACGGGCAAACGCTCCGACACGAATACGAATTTGGCCAACTTTCCTATGACCACCAAATTCTCCATCTGATCCGAAAACCACCCTGTTGCGCGCTCCATTTCGTCATACGCTGCGATTAGTATCGCCTCTTCTGACGGCATTGGTTCGATTTTCCTAATCTCCTTGGTCGTTACCGCAGATCACCCCAGGAGCCTCGAGCAAGACACAAAATTTGTTCGTGCGCGAGGCGCATCATAAGCGTCAGAGCATACTGCTCTCACGTTTCCGTGAGGTGATCCCGGGATGTGGGCCTGGCCCTGGGGCCAAATCGAAAATAAGTGGCATCCGGGGTGCTGGTTTCTAGTGGTTGTGACATTTACGAAGAACTATGAACCCTGATGCAATTCCAACACTGATTGGCCACGCCACGTTTGTGGCTTTGGTGCTTACCGTTGTGGTCTATTTTGTTTTCAAGAAAAAGCAGACGTAGCTGGCCCAAATTAGGACAGTGAAGGATATTTTCGACGAGGCTACGCAACGGTGAGCCAGCATGGCGCCTTGCATGGTGCGCCAACTGCTTTGACTAAACGCCGATGGTCAGGTTCCCTCCCGATCTCGGCCGCCCCGAAAAGGTTTGGCGCGATGCCTACGCTTTTCTTTGCCTGGTCCCATATCTGAAACTGTTCGGCCGGTGAGAGCCTTTGGGAGACAGGGTCAGCTGCAAGTGCTCGCCGACCTGCTGACATCTCAATCGTAGCCCCACCAGTGCGTTCGGCGAATGCCGTTGCGCGCGCCTATCCATCAGCAGCGGCAACAAGCGCCTCCAGGAGCCCTGTTTTATCAATTCGGGAGGTGTAGACCACCACGGGAAGAAGGGGCCGTGCAGCCCTGATCCTGCAAAGCCCTGCCATTCCGCAAGAACCGGGGTTCCAAATGTCCATCACAACGATCCCGGCTTGCTTGCGTACGTCTCGACCAACCTCTTCGACCGTTGCAAATGTCTGTATCGTGCCCGAGCCCAGTAAGTTAATGACTTCCTTTATTCCTGCTTCAGCGATAGGGTCAAGGCCTACGCAAACTATTCGCAGGCATAACTGCAGTAGCTTCTTGTATTTCTCAAGAAGTCTCGTCCAGTGTTGATGTCGCGACGGTTCGCCCGGCTCGCTCGCCTGCTCCTTTGCTCGTGCCGCCAGACTTGCACGCTTTTGTGGCTCATCCCCTCGTATAGCGCGGTCCACGCTTGCCCAACGCCGCTCATTTCTCGAATCCCGGTGATGCGCCTCCATCTCTAACATAAGTCCTCCCGATTCGTTCAATCTTCCTCCGATTGCGTCAGCCACCACTCATACTCAAAGCAACGCTCGAGATTCGCCCATATCCGCCCTTACTACGTCGTGTGTCAATAACGTCAATTTTCCCCGTCGTCTTCTTTGTCGAACGCGCGAGCGCAAGCGTCAAGTCGGTGAGAGCCTTTGCGATGTTTTATATGATTTCCGCACAACTAATGAGCCTACCTCTCATTTCCATCAAAAGTGAACAAGGAAAATCCCTGGGCATTGAGAGAGCATCGCGCCATCTGGAGGTGAAACACTCACGGCGTCACTCAAACAGTCTCTACTCAGCGTTCTTCTCGGCCAAAAAGCAGCGCCTCAATCCTCGTAAGCACCTCAACCGCTGCGTCGTCCTCATGCTTTTCGATTTTTTGCCTTACCTCCTGGAGCAGGACGAGAACCTGTCCAAGTGGAAGCTTTCTTCGCCACCTGCCTTGCTTCCGCTTCGCCGAGCCCTTCACCGGCTGACTGTCTTTGGGCAGGAACTCGCAGACCACGGTACGAGCCAGCCTCGGCGTCACCTTTCCATCCTTGGCTCTCTTAGTTACCTCTTCCCAAGCTCTTGCAAAAACAGCGGGTTCGAGCTTCAAGAAAGGGCGCATCTGGAATTCATTCGCTGGCCTCGGGACACCAGCCTTTTCCGGCAACAGCCTCAGCCGCTCCGCCGCACCAATAACCCGCCAGGTGTAGGATTTCCCTATGCCCCACCGCTCGCGGCAATACGTTTCAAACGTTGGATGAGTAGCCCTATAAAGTCGGTTTTCTCGAATCATGTTCAATGCATTGCCGACCTCGAAAAACGTCGCGAGTCCTCTTTGCAGGATGATTTCGCACTGGTTGAGCTGCTTTTTGTCTCCTTCGCCCAATGGGGCAACCAACTCTCCTGGGCTGCCGGCTGCGGTGACTACCTGAACCTGTGGCGCTGTCGCATGAGGGTGATTAGCCCCGGTCAAAACTGTAAATGTGGGCTCCCCGGTCGAACGAGTCCCTACGCTGGAACGAGCCACTCTCATCCTAAGTCGCCTTTCAGCAGGCGCTTCCGCAAAGGTTGCCAATTGGCAACCTTTTCCCAATTGATAGCCGTTGAGCCCATGATCATATGAACGCGCCAAAACACCGCGAGCTTTGAAAAGTCCCTGGCACGACGATGTTCTTCATTTTGACTCATGCAAAGGTTCACTATCGCTTATCCTCGAGTTAAGCAGACTATGCATTTCTTTGAAAACTCGCGATCTGCGGCTCCAAATATGCTTTCTTCCGATCACAGCGCCTTCTCAACCTCCTGGAGTAATTGCTCAAGCGAGAATGGTTTTTGGAGGATCGCGAGTGCTCCCAAGCGCCGAGCGATGGACAGCATTGTGCCGCCCGCCGGCTTTCCAGACATCGCGATGATTTTGATCTCCGGATAACGCCGGCGAAGCCCGATGATGGTCTCCAAGCCTTCTTGGCCCGGCATGTAAATGTCAGTGATCACCAGGTCGCCAGGGCTGGCACGATATTGCTCCATGCCTTCCATGCCGTTCGCCGCAAGGACGACTTCATGGCCAGCGGACTGTAGCATCCGCCCAACCGTAGCCCTCACGTCGAGGTCATCATCTATGACGAGGATTCGGGCCATGTTATTAACTTTCAAGGTGCCGTGCGACGCTTGACACAATTCTTTGGCCTTTCGCCGGAGCGCTCGGCCTCGGGATGTGGGCTTCCAAGGCCTCGGTTAATCAATCCATCGGCCTGGCAGGCAAACTGGTGAGCCAACAGGGCTGCTGACTGCCCCCCAAACCAGCAGCAGCCCTGCCCAACCTCTTGGCTCGCCCCGCTCGCAATCGCAGGGTCCATCATTATATGTACGCGCCAAAACACCCCGATCTTTCAAAAATCTTTCATTTTGATGTTTTTTTCATTTTCTTGAAAGAAACGTCGAAAATGCAGCGTATATAAGGCAGGTACTTTGATGCAAAACGTCGAGCATGCGTGAGGCCAACGAGATTATCCCTACTCGGCGCTCTTTGTTGAGTCGGCTGAAGAACTGCAACGACCAGGAAGGCTGGAGGGAGTTCTTTGATACCTACTGGAAGCTCATCTATAACGCGGCAGTCCGGGCGGGCTTAACGGATGCTGAGGCCCAGGACGTCGTGCAGGAAACGGTGCTCGCTGTCTGGCGAAAAATCCCGGAGTTTGTGTACGATCCCGCCAAAGGCTCATTCAAAACCTGGCTCATGCGCCAGACCACGTGGCGCATTGCTGGTCAACTGCGCAAGCGTCTGCCCGTCGAAGCTTTCCCCAGAACTTCTCGCACCTCCAGCCGAACCACCACCCTGGAGCGCGTGCCCGACCCGGCTGTGCCGGCCTTGGAGGCCATGTGGGATAAGGAATGGGGGCAAAACCTCTTGGACACCGCACTGCGCAGGGTCAAAGCCAAGGTGGACGCGAAGCAATTTCAAGTCTTTGACCTGTGCATCCGCAAGAAATGGCCGCCTTCAAAGGTGGCGAAGGATTTGAAAATCCATCCGGCCAGAGTTTATATGGCCAAACATCGGATTGGAAAACTGCTCAAGAAGGAACTCCTGCGCTTGAACACCAATCCCGTGTAACTCCGAAGGAATCGGAAAACCAATGTATGAATCTCCACCAGCTGCCAGAAAAGCAACGCGAGCAGAAACCCCTGGAAATGCCCATAGGCTGCGATCTGGACGAAAGGTCCAAGCAGCGCTTCGTTTCGTCGAGGACGATGTACCAGGTCAGGCTGAAGATCTTGAAGCGATTATCTTCACGGATTAAGAAAGAAATCTCGTTGGATTCCTCAAATGAGTCTTTTTCTCCTGGCGTAAGTTGAACACTTTGCCGCCCGGCTCGTTTGAGCTGAGGCGGTATTCCGAACCACTGACACACAACAACCTATGGCCAAAAAGAAAAAGTCCCGCCCCATCAAGAAACTCAAGCCGTCTCCTAGCCCTAAACCAAAGCGGATCGCCCGTCGTACTGCCATACGGATGATGGACGAAATATCGCCCAGTCCCGCCCCTCCTACGCAGAGTCCCTCCCCTGGGCATTAAGCACAAGGTTGAACCGGCGCCAAGCCGCGAACAAACGGAATGCGCTCCGCACGCATCTTCCCGTGAGGAAGCTGATCTTGAGGTGCGGCTTGGCGCCGGGAGACATCGTGATGCTCACGGCGGCAGTCCGCGATCTGCATCATTGTTATCCGGGGCGCTTTCTCACCGACATCCGGACATTCAACCCGGAGCTGTGGCAGAACAATCCGCATATTACGGCCCTACCGGAAGCCGACCCAGAAGTCGAGCAAATCGACTGCTCATATCCCCTGATTAACGATTGCAACAGGCTCCCCTACCATTGTTTGCATGGGTTCATTGAGTTCCTGAACAAGCGCCTGCACCTCGCGATAAAGCTCACGGCATTCAAAGGGGATATCCACCTTTCCGCCCGTGAGAAGTCCTGGCACTCCCAAGTCCGCGAGTTAACGGGCAAGGACACGCCGTTCTGGATCGTGGCCGCGGGCGGAAAGTACGATGCCACCATCAAATGGTGGGAATCGAAACGCTATCAGGAGGTCCTCGACCATTTCCGCCGCCGAATTCAGTTCGTCCAGGTGGGCGCCGATGGCCATCATCACCCCAAACTGCCAGGCGCGATTGACCTGCGAGGTAGGACTAACTTCCGGGAATTGATCCGGCTAGTTTACCACTCGGATGGAGTGCTCTCTCCGGTGACGGCGCTTATGCATTTGGCGGCCGCGGTGGAACGTAAACGAGGGCGAAGGGGCCCTCGTCCGTGCGTGGTCCTGGCCGGCGGTCGGGAGCCGGTGCATTGGGAATCGTATCCAGGGCATCAATTCATCCATGTCATTGGAGCCCTGGATTGCTGCCGGAACGGTGGTTGCTGGAAGGATCGAACCCTGCCGCTCAGGGACGGCGACAAACGCGACCGAACAAGCTCCCTTTGTGTGAACGTCGTTGGGTGCCTCCCCCGTTGCATGAATATGATCACCCCTGCGGAGGTCATCCGGAGAATCGAGTGCTATTTCGTAGGGGGCGCCCTTCGCCCTCTATCGGCGTCCCAGCGACTGGCCGCTCAACGTGGGATTGCAGCGACGAAGAGGAACGATTTCGACCGGCAGCCACTAAACCTTCACAGTGCCGGCCTGGCGTGCGATCAATTCATTTCGACAATCCCGCCATACGCCGGGCCTTCGGAGGGTCGCGGAATTGTCATCTGTGGTGGCGGCGTGAGATATTTCACGAATGCCTGGGTCTGCATCCAAATGCTTCGACGCCTGGGGTGCCAGCTGCCAATCCAGTTATGGCACCTGGGCAGCAAAGAGTTGGACGACCAGATGCGAGCTTTGGTTCGGCCGCTCGGCGTGGAATGTGTCGATGCGTTCGCGCTTCGGCGCAAACACCCGGCCCGCCTCCGCCACCGCTGGGCGCTTAAACCGTACGCCATTCTTCACTGCTCGTTTCGCGAACTCCTTTTCCTCGATGCTGACAATGTGCCGGTAATCAACCCGGAATTTTTGTTAGATTCGCAGCAATTCCATGACGCCGGGGCCATTTTCTGGCCGGATTACGAACGACAACGCAACCAGAAAGCGAGGGTGGTGTGGCGAAGTTGCGGGCTGCGCCAGCCCGCCGAAGCGGAATTTGAAACCGGCCAGATCCTGTTGGACAAGCAACGCTGTTGGCGCGCGCTCTGCCTTGCCATGTGGTTTAATGAAAACTGCGATTTTTATTACAAATACGTTCATGGTGATAAGGAAACGTTTCACCTGGCGTTTCGGAAACTTGGCCAACGTTACGCCCTCGTCCCAACGCCAATTCACACGCTCGAAGGAACCATGTGCCAGCACGATTTTGAGGGGCGCCGACTCTTTCAGCACCGCAACCAAGACAAGTGGGACTACCTGTTATGCAACCGGAAAGTCAAAGATTTCTGGTTCGAAGAAGAATGTCGCGATTCCGTGCTTCGATTGCGGAGGCTTTGGGATGGTGGCTTGGGGCGCATAAGGAATGGCACACTGGCCAGATCAGAACCGAGAGTTAGGGTGCCCAAACTGGAGGCGGTCATGATTTCGTGCGCGGAGCGCGACAGAATGCGCCGGCAAACGCTAGCAAGTCTGGCCGAAACTGACTGGGGCGATCTTCCCTTGCGTGTTCAGATGGATGATGCTCACTGCGAGAATCGCCGTGAACGACAAACGCTTTGTGCGCTCTTGGCCTTGCAAGCCGCAGCAGGCGGCGTGGCGGACTATATCCTATTCTTGGAAGACGATTTGAATTTCAACCGCCACATTCGCCACAACTTGCAGCATTGGCGACCCCTCCAAGAGCAAAAGACAACCCTGGCCAGCGTATACAACCCAAGGCTGCAAGAGCTGGGCTGCAACCAGAGCAATCACAGCCGGATCGTCGCGCCGGGTTCCGTATTCGGCAGTCAGGCATTCATCATTTCAAGAGAGGCGGTCCGGTACATTATCGCTCATTGGCAGCACGTGCGAGGGATGCAGGACATCAGGATTTCCCGATTGGCGGGGCGGCTCGGTTTCCCTATCTTGTACCATGCTCCTTCACTGGTCCAGCATGTCGGAAGAATCAGCACCTCGGAAGGCTGGTTCCACCAAGCTGCGGATTTTGATCCTGAATGGAAGGCGCCGGGGCCACTGCTCCTGCTGAAAAACCCTTGCGGCTAGCTCCGGCAATCGGTTTCATTCGGCTCGACCGAGACGCTCTGAGGATATGGGGCAACCGCGATCCAGTAATGGCGGGCAGACGGGGGAAAGCCGGCTTCCAAGCGAGGCGGAAGTCGCCGCGCGGGTCGCAATACCCGAGCACCAACTCCTCGGCTGCATCGGCCGAGGCAGTTACGGCCAAGTCTGGTTGGCCCGGAACGCAATGGGAGCCTACCGGGCGGTAAAGATCGTTTTCCGCGATTCTTTCCAGAACCATCGGCCTTTTGAACGGGAGCTGTCGGGCATCCGTAAGTTTGAGCCCATTTCGCGATCGCACGAAGGTTTCATCGACGTGCTGCAGGTGGGCATAAATGAGCAAGGAGGATACTTCTATTACATCATGGAGGTGGGCGATGATCAGGTTGCAGGCCAGACCATCGATCCGAAGACGTATGCCCCAAACACGTTGGGAAGCGAGATTCTGCGCCGTGGCAGGCTCTCATTGCAGGAATGTCTGCAACTGGGACTGGCGCTCACCCATGCTCTGGCCGAGCTTCATAAAGATGGCCTGGTTCATCGCGACATCAAGCCGTCGAACGTCATATTCGTGGATGGCGTGCCCAAGCTGGCGGACATCGGGTTGGTGGCTGACGTTCATGACACCCATTCCTACGTGGGGACGGAAGGTTTCATTCCACCTGAGGGCCCGGGGGACCCTCAGGCTGACCTCTTCAGCCTAGGGATGGTGCTCTACGAGGCCAGCACGGGCAATGACCGCCATGACTATCCTGAATTGCCCGAGGAATGGAGCCAGTCACTCGAATACGACGGCTTGTTGGAACTGAACGAGATTATCCTGAAGGCCTGCAAAACGAACCCGAAGGAGCGTTATCTCTCGGCCTGGGACATGCACGCCGATCTTGTCGTGGTGGTAAACGGCAAATCCGTCAAGCGCCTGAGACTGCTCGAGCGGCGCATGGAGCAGATAAAGAGATTCGCCGGAGTGGCGGCGTTGGTTTTAGCGATTGCCCTCATCATTGGCTTTCAGGTTTATCGAGAACGACGGGTGGCTGCCGAAGAGCGCCGGCGGCAGGTTGCTGCGAACGTAACCTATGGTAATCGCGCGATGGAGCAGGCCGACCTGTTCGGAGCTTTACCATATTTTGCGGAGGCGTTGCGGCTGGATCAGGGAAACGCCGCCGGCGACAAGACTCATCGGCTGCGCTTGGGGTCCACGCTGGCGTTATGCCCAAAGCTGACGCAGATGTGGTTTGCGCCTGGGCAAGTTAGTGATGTGGAGTTCAGCCCAGATGGCAAAAACGTGCTATTGGCGCAGTATTTCGGCAAAGCGGAGATTCATGACCTCCAGACCGGAAAGTTATACTCTCACGCCTTTGGACCGCGGTTCGGTCTGCGCGGCGCCACTTACAGCACCGACGGCCGATTCATCCTGACCACCAGCGAGTCGCACACGGCCCTGGTCTGGGATGCGGCATTGCTCACGCAGGTCTTGCCATTGCCTCATACCAATGCAGTCTATGCCGGGAGCTTCAGTCCGGACGGGCATCAAATTGTTACCGCCTGTGGCGACGGGATAACGCGCGTTTGGGACGCCAGGACCGGCAGGCTTGAATTCGCCCTGCCGAGACAGTCTGATGTCGTCGCCTTTGCCGGCTTCAGTCACAACGGGCGATTCCTCGTCACAGCGAGCCATGACGGAACTGCGCGCGTCTGGTCCACTACGGGCGGGCGGCCTGTGACGCCACCGCTCTTGCATCCGATGTGGGTGAACTGGGCCAGCTTCAGTCCGGATGATGAACAGGTTGTTACGGCATGCGAAGATCACAAAGCTCGTGTCTGGGACGTGGCATCCGGTCGGCGGATTATGCCGGACCTTCGCCACAACGACGCCGTGGAAACCGCCGAGTTCAGCCCTGACGGCCGGCTTATTCTCACAGCCAGTTATGACGGCACTGCCCGACTTTGGGACGCTGCCGACCATCAACCGGCATCGCCAAACTCTCTCCTCCGGCATGGCGAGAGAGTGACCCACGCCTCTTTCAGCGCTGATGGTCGCCGGGTCATCACGGCCTGTACTGACGGTTCGGTGAGGGTTTGGGACCTCGCCGGAGCGGCAATGCCGCCTGCGGCGAAACGGCGGTTATTTTGCCGCGACGCTGGCCGATTCCTCGTGATCTCCAATGACAGCTTTAAAATTTATGACGCAGCAAACGGCAAAGTCGTTGGCCCGGCATTCAGTCCTTCCCCGGTCGTTGAGACCGTGCAGCTCTGCTCCGACGGCAGGTTCGTCCTGACCTCATCAGCGCATTGTGCGCGCGGCGAGACGAACCACGTCATCCAGGTTTGGGACGCAGACACCGGTAAGTCCGTGGGTCCTGGCGTGTCAGTTTCCACTCTATTTGCTGGGGCGGCCGTGAGCGACAACGGGCAGCGCGTCGCAACATACGGTAGCAACATTGCGCGAATCTGGGACCCGCAGGCGGGAACAGCCGTATCGCTGCCATTGTCACATGGAGGGCCGGTCACCTTGGCCGTCTTTAGTCCAAACGCTGCTCTCCTGACCACGGCGAGCGATACGAACGTCCAGGTTTGGGATACCGAGACGGGCAAGCTCATCCGCCCGCCCTTTCAGCTGCCTGTGCCAGTTGCGTACGTCGAGTTCAGCAGAGACGGACAACTCCTCGTCACTTGTTGCTCCGACCCCATGCTCACGAAGTGCTCGGCCCAGGTATGGAACATGCAGACCGGCCGGCCGATGGGTGAACCCCTGAGGCATAGCGATGGAGTCCTTTCAGCTTCCTTTAACGCAGACGGACGTTTCGTTGTCACGGCGAGCGAAGATTTTACGGCCAAAGTCTGGCGAACGGATACCGGCCGGCAAGTCGGCCTGCCTTTGAGGCACGCAGGCCAGGTGCAAAGCGCCGCTTTCAGCCCCGACGGGCAATGGGTCGCGACCGCCAGCATCGACCATACTGCTCGTATCTGGGATTCGCAGAGCGGTGATGCCATCAGTCCACCGCTGCAACACCTGGTGGGACTATGGGACATAAAACTCCTACCGGACGGCCATCACCTTGCAATTGGCGATGGACTGGGCAACACATTTGAATGGGACCTGCACATCGACTCGCGGCCAGCGGCGGCCATCGGCGAGATGGTGGAATTCCTGTCCGGTGGCGACTTTATTTCGCCCGTGAGCCCGACAAAGCGGCCAAAGGAATCGTTAAGCGCGATTTGGCAACGACTCCGGGGCAGGTACCCTCGGGACTTTACCAGCTCAGACGAAGAGATTGTGAGCTGGCATGAATTTCAGGTTGAAGCCAGCGAGGCAGAAGGACAGTGGAGTGCCGCAAAGTTCCACTTGGAATGTTTGTTGAGATTACGTCCCAGTGATCTCTCGCTTTCCGAGCACCTAGCCCGCGTAAAAGAACATCTCCAATAGAAGAACTGACTTCTAGCGACGGAAAGCGGCCGCCACGGAGTGACGCAGGCAGTTCAGTGCTCCAACTGAGCAGGCTTTTTTCAGTTCCAAGCTCGGGTTTGCCAACCACTTGGCGTGATTGCCAGCTTCCTCAAGTCATTTTGTTGAAAGACCGCATGTTTTTGGCGAGTATATATAGAGGTGTCTTATGTTCGCGCGAACGGTAAACAGCTTCGTGATCTCCGAAACCCGTCGAGTTGAACTGAGAGCTTCAGGTCCTTCAGAGCGGTTTCGTCTGCCACTCAGGCGATTGCCCTTCCTGGCATTCAGTAAACGAGTGTGTTTCAGCATCGACGATCGATACAAATCGATCGAGGCTACCATGGGCATGGACCAACAAATCACCCCCCCGTCGGCTAGACAAGTAAACGAATCCCAGGATTTCCACCTCGTGTCGTTACCTTTCCCCGCGTCTCTAAATGAAGGAAAGCATTGTCCTTCGTCTCAATGACTGAGCAGGTATCCGAATAACCAATAATGGTCGCCATTTCCGTGATATGCGTCCGAAGATTCTAGTTATACCCTGATCATTCGCCCGGTTGATCAGGTCGATCACCTTCTGTCCCGGATGTTCACTCCCTCACCTTCGCACGCTATTTCGCAGATCATCACAAAACCCCCGCTTCAATGAAAAGCCGCCTCGACAGAATAACTGATTGGGAACAGCGCCTGCATGAGGCCAAGTGGCAGGCCCGCGCGCTCGCCCGCAACTGCGGCATCGGTGGATGGGAGCTGAGGCATTACATTCACGTCAAATTCGGGCTTCCGCTCCACTCCTGGATTCGGAGTATACGCATGGCCCGCGCCGCCGCGCTGCTTGCGCAGGGGAAGGATCCGAAAGAAGTCTCTTGGGCCCTCGACTACAAACAGCATTCTCACTTTTGGCGCGAGTTCAAACTGTTTCACCGAGTCACTCCTGGCGATTTCACCTCTACGGACCGCGATTCTTAAGAAATCACCGCTTTAGATAAGAGATCACCAGTTTAGATAAGAGATCACCGCTTTAGATAACACAATTCGCTGGCAGCTTAAGGTATGTCACTTTAGAAGTGAGACTACTGATACGCATCAAATGGATTCTACACACCAGAAGACGGTGAGACGTTTAGGCGAAGCGAGTGTTAACACTCGCTTCGCCAGCTCGGGTCATACCGTTGCCGCCGCGCCTTTCTTGCGTGGTGCGACGAGGGCCCTCGATCTTCTGCTCCTCACCGCACTGGTGGTGGGTGCGCTGCCAGTGGCGCCGCGTGCTGAGGAGCTCTCTAACTCTGCACCCGCGCCTATCGAGCAGTTCAAGAACTTCATCTCCTCGCCCCCAATCATTCAGAACCTCGTCTTCCAGCAAAAGGTGCCAATGGACGGGGGACAAAGGCCGCTCGATGCGACGTTCGCACTATCCACGAGGTTCGATTATTTCCAGGCCAAGTGGCAGACCAATGGGATGCTGTTCCGTCGCTTGAACCAGCCCGAGGATGCAACCAATTTCACCTTCACCGGCAACCTGGTTTCAGTCTCCGCCCATCAACATGCGCTGGTCGAACCCGGAGGGCGCCTGAGTACGTGGGACGACCGTGACCCGTCTGTGGCGGGTAAAGAGGTCTCGGTCTTTTACACAAGCCAGCTCGTCCTCGAGCCGCTACGCAGAATTCTGAGCCTTGGGATCATGTACGCGGGCATTGGAACGGTGAGGTGGGATGCCAATCGTCTCCAGACGGAATGTGAGGTCGACGGGGAACATGTCGTAATTACGGGCGAGCTGCTTGCGGCCTCGGATGGACCGCCGCGCGGCTTGGAACTCCACTACGCCTTTCCACGCGAGACCTATGATTATATGGTCCGTTACGCGTACGCCCCAATGGTGAAATATCCATTTCTGCCTGCGGTTATCACCAGCTTCTGGCTCCCAAAGAACCGCAAGGGCGACGAAATCGAAGTTGACGAGTACCGAATCCTCGATTTCCAGACCGCCCCCGAGCCCCTTCACGACGAGGCTTTCGACGTCGCGCCTTTTGCTCACCTCAACCATTGGGCCCCTCGTATCTATACCAACGGCGCTTTCTACGACCGCACCACCAACGGCACGCTTCAACTGGCCTATGAGCTGGGAGCCCGGCCCCTCTCATCGTCGCACCCCCGGATTCCCCGGGGCGTCATATACGCAGGCTGGGCCGGCCTCAATTTCGCGATTTTCGCTCTCATGTTGGGGGCGAAAGAAACAGCCAAGCAAAACAACAAAGAAGAAAGGATTGTTACACTATGAGATTCAAGTTCAAACCCCAGACGGGTATTTTGGTGGCGGGCCTGCTTGCCGCCACCTACGCCGAGGCCTGCTACTATCAAGCTACGGGCGCTGTCTGTGTCGCGGCCGGCACCTCGGTCGATGACATTTACTGGAACAATACCAGCGGCAGCCCGACTCACAAGGTCGTAACGGCCAGTTCCGACTGGATTATAAACTCGGGGGCGGGGCATTACGTCTCGGTCAGCGGCTCGGGGTCCTACCAGGGCTACGGCAACGACGGCGGGACCATTCCGGACTATTGCACCGGGCCGGTTCACTTCACGGACGCCTCTGGCAACACGGCCTCAGTCTCGTCGTGGTCGTACAAGAGTCTTGACTTCGGTACCGCCATTACCCCAAACTCGAAAGGCATCTACGAGGGTACCGTGGGCAGTTACGGGTGTCCGTAGTACCACTGGCTGATGGATCCGGTCCGCAACAGATCCAAGGAGGGCGCGGTTCTCTTTCCTTTACCCGCGCCCTCCTTCTCACGGTCGCGGCGATGTCCGGGCGAGTGGCGATACGGGACGCAGCGCGGGATCCGCGCCTTGTGTCCTCAAGAGCGCAAAGCCGTATGGACTTGACATGTGAGCACTAAACGCCTAGTTTGAGGTCCCTGCATGAGAAAGAACTCGAAGGGGTTTACATTAATCGAGTTGCTCGTGGTGGTGGCGATCATTGCGATCCTGGCGGCGCTGCTGGCGGCGGGGCTGCATCGGGCGAGGGAGGCAGCGGATTCTACCTATTGCCGCAACAACCTGCGGCAAATGATGCAGGGCACCTACATGTATGTGCAGCAGGAGCGTCTCTAGCCAGAGGGGCAGTGGTGGCCGGTCGAATTGCCGCCTTCCGTCGGAGCACCGTGGCCTGAAGGCAACTACGCGATGACCAACACAGGCGGAGCGGTCCTCCCGACGTCATATCTTGGCCCCCGACAGAGCGTCTATGCCTGCCCATGCTATAATCGCGTGCATGGGTGGTTCAGCCTCAATATGCAACGCGCTGGGTCGTCCAGTATTTCCAGCGGAAGCTACGCTTACAATGGCTATGGTTGGGTTACCGCATGGGACTACAATCCCCCAGTCGAGTTGTTTAGCCAGGGACTCGGAGGCATTCTTTTGTCTGATCCAACTGGCTTAGGCACCCCAATCTACAGGGCAACGTCCGAAAACCAAGTGGTCTGCCCGAGTGACATGATCGCTTTCGGCGACGCCCCATTCGCCAGGCCTGACCAGTCTTGGCAGGTCGGGATCTCCTCTGGATTTCTGCTCTACAACCAGGTTTTCCCGAACTTTCACTACTTTTATAATGAGGTCGTACGGAGTCAGCCCGCTAACGCTAATGATCCGATAGTTCGGCTCATGGCGCAACGGCACGGCGGCCGCTGGAACGTGGGATTCTGCGACGGCCATGTCGAAAACCTGCGAGGCAAAGACCTGTTTGATTTCTCCAACCCCAATGTGGCCCGGCGCTGGGACAGTGACCACCAGGCGCATAACGCAGGATGGGCGCCACCGCCTCGGTGATACAAACCACGAGCTTCCCATTTTGCCACTCGATGAATTCGAACGAGGAGAATTTTTTCTACAAGTCAGCGACGATCTTGCTATTCCTGACCGCACTGGCTAAACTGTACAGCGCGGGGGGCAACGCCAGGTTGCTCCACATTCAGGACCAATTACTGCACTTGGGCTACCGGCCCGTGATGATTTTGGTCGCACTCATTGAAATCACGGTGGCGGCGTTCTTGCTTATGAGTCGGAGCGACCTGAAGCGCTCGTTGGCGTTGCTCTGGTTGAGTTCCAACTTCCTCGCTTACCGTTTAGGCAATTATTTCCTCGGCATACACACCTGTCCCTGCCTCGGGCGACTGGCGGATCGCCTGCCACTCCCGCACGGATCGGCGCACATCATTCTGCTGGTCCTCGTCCTTTGGTGGTTTGCGGGCAGCTTGGGTTCGTTCTGGCGGCTTTGGGCTTCCGAACGCTGGGGGCGCCTGGCTCTCGCCATCCGGAGCGGGTTAAGGAAACCCACCGCCGCCGCCCGCTAGTCCTGACAAGCAAAACCAAGCCGGACCGACCGGCTCTGCCCGTATGAAAGCTCTAACCTCCAAGCTTTTCTTGTTGGCATCAGGGGTTGCTCTGGGCCTCCTTATCAGCCGTGCGCCTTCAATATTGTCCCCAAGAGCCCCAGGCCCCGCGACGGTCGCCGAACGCGAATCGGTCGTGCCCCAGGCAACACCGCCACACGCGCCAGCCAGTCCGCCCGGAGTGCCCGCTGCCGCGTCATGGGCAGCCGGCGATCTCGATGCCTCCTTCTTCAGCGCGGGGGGCGCCGCTCGGTCCGGGGAGAAAAACCGGCAACAGTTGCAGGCGTTTATCGGCTCGCTGGCAGCACGGGACGTCGTTCGTGTGATCGGATTCGCCCAGCAGCTCACGAACCACTGGGAAAAGGCAAAGGCGCTTCAGCAACTCACAAGGCGGTTAAGTGCAAACGATCCCCAAGCCGCGGCCAAACTGGCGCTCTCGCTTGACCCGGGCCGGGAAAGGGACCGTCTCTTTGGCGTTGTCGCAAGCGCCTGGGGCGTCGGTGACCCGACGGGCGCGGTGGCCTGGGCGCAGAATCTCCCCACAGGCAGTGGCCACAGCCAGGCCGTCGAGCAAGCCCTGAAGTCCTGGGCCGCCAGCGACCCTCAAGCCGCTGCCGATTACTTGTTGACCCAGCCGGCAGGCAACCTCTTTAACAACTTGGCCGGAACCGTAACGAGCGAGTGGGCCGCGTCCGATCCAGTGGGCGCGGGTAAGTGGGCGCTCGATAAACTTTCCGGTCAGGCCCAAAATGACGCCGTGTCCGCGCTGGCGGTGGCCTGGGCCCGGCGGTCGCCGGTCGATGCCGCCACTTTCGCCGCGAATCTGCCTCCCGGTCCCACCCAGGACACCGCCGTCTCGAGCGTCCTGACTCCCTGGGCCAATTCGGACCCGCCGTCTGCTGCGAACTGGGTCAGCCAGTTCCCCGAAAGCAAGCTCCGTGACGTCTCGGCGCAAACCTTGATCGTTTCGTGGGCGATAAGCGATCCGGCGGGAGCAGCTAGCTGGCTTGAGGGTCTGAGCGCAGGCTCGACTCGGGACGCCGCTGTGGGCGCATTCGTCGGAGTCGTCGACCATACTGACCCGGCTGCTGCGGCCTCCTGGGCCCAGTCGATAGCCGACGAGAAGCAACGGCTTTTTCGCTTGGAAAGCACCGCCCGCGCTTGGATGGATGTGGACCAGGCTGGTGCCCTTGCCTGGGTCCAAGATTCAACCTTGCCGGCGGACGTCAAAAAGCGCCTGCTCGGCCCGGGTGGGTAAGGGCGCCCTTAAGAATTGTAGGAGCCGACGTGAGGAGGCTCTGATCTAAACCTAAAACCCGTCGAGAATCCACCCACCTCACTCGCCTCCTACAATCAGGTTACCCGTGCTCCTTTCATGAACCAGGACCAGGACACATTGAAGACAAAGCTCCGGTGGCTCCTGGCGGGGCTAACTGCCGTCGCTTATTGGCAGGTCTCCTCGCACGGCTTTATCAATTACGATGACCCGCTCTTTGTCGCCGCGAATCCCCATGTCTATACCGGCCTGACATTGGCCAACCTGAAGTGGGCCTTCACAACTCTCAACGGCGATGCCACCTCGTACCAGCCTTTAGTCTGGATTACCCACCAGTTGGACTGCGAGTTGTTCGGCCTGAAGGCCGGACCTCAGCACCTAACCAATCTTTGGCTTCACGTCGCCAACACCGTCTTGCTCTTTACGCTTCTGGACAAACTCACTTGCAAACCCTGGCGTAGCGCGGTGGTAGGGGCCTTGTTTGGCCTGCATCCGTTGCATGCTGAAACCGTGGCTTGGATTTCCGAGCGGAAGAGCCTCGTTTGCACTTTCTTTTGGCTGCTAACTACCCTCGCCTATCTCATATATGTACGCCGGCGAGGCACCCGCAACTACTTGCTGATGTTGGTCCTCTTCACTGCCGCGCTGCTGTCCAAGCCCATTGCTGTAAGCCTCCCAATTACGCTCCTGCTTCTGGATTACTGGCCGCTGGCCCGGTGGTGGCCACCGCAAACCGAGGAGGACGAATCGGGAGTTCCAGCAACCCCTGGGCACCTGCCACCCAAAGCTGCGAACGCAACGCAGCACCTTGGGTCGCTCCTTATTGAAAAGCTGCCGTTCTTCCTGCTGTCGGGACTCGCCTGCTGGGTGACCGTGCTTGCGCAATCCGAGGTGGGCGCCATCCGGTCGCTTGCCGAGGTGCCCATGAGCGTTCGACTGTGCAACTCAATTGTGGCGCCCTGCACCTATTTGCGGAAACTCGTCTGGCCCGTCGATTTGGCTCCGATTTACCCGTTGCGGCATGATTGGGCCTGGTGGCAGGTGATCGCCGCCGGTCTGCTGTTAATTAATATTTCGGCTTGGGTGCTGTGGCAGGCCAGGAAACGGCCCCACCTCCTGGTGGGTTGGTGCTGGTACCTTGTGACCCTTGTCCCAACGCTTGGCTTGGTGCAGGTCGGCCTCCAGGGAATGGCCGATCGGTACACCTATGTGCCATTGACGGGCGTTTTCCTTCTCATTGTGTGGGAAGTCTCGGAACGGGCCACCAGACTTCGCCATTCCAAAACCGTGCTGGGCATTGGAGTCGCTGCCGTAACGGGAGCGTGCCTCCTATGCACGCTTGCTAACGCCCGGTATTGGCAGGCCAGCACGCGGCTGTTCGAGCACGCGGTCCGCGTCACTAAGAACAACTACATCGCTTTCCTGTTCTTAGGTATGGCCTACGAAAACGAAGGCGATCCTCTCCAGGCCGAAGACCAGTACCGCGAATCACTGAGGATTGAGCCCAACCGGGCAACGACCCACAGGCGCCTGGGAAACGTACTGCTAGAGCAGGGCGACCGCGACGGCGCCTTCGACCAGTTGTCACTCGCCGTCCAACTGAAACCGAACGATCCCCAGGCCCAGCGAAGTCTGGCAGAGTTCCTCCTATGCTCGCCGGACGCCCGGTTCCACGATCCCTCCAAAGCCCTGGAGCACGCCCGTTTTGCTTGTGAGTTAAGTCATTATCGCAAGCGGGACCTGGTCGCGTTCCTGGCCCAGGTCTATGCGGAAAACCACGAGACGCAGCAGGCCGCGTACGCCGCGCAGAAAGCCCTTGCCCTTTCAGTTGGCCCACAGGAAATCCAGGGCGCAAAGGAACTCCTGGCAACCATCTCCCGGCTGGCGTCAGTGAAGAATGAAGGAACCCGTGCCCTGTCCACCGGAACCCAATGAGCGCGACCCTGAACACGGACTTCACGGACAGCCGAAAAGAAATCCGTGGAATCCGTGGTCAACCCCTCCCAGCCACCAAAAGCCATGCCCAGCCGGACCAAGATTCTCGTCGTAACTGACAGCCCGATCCTGCCAAGCGGCCTGGCCGAGACCACCCGTCTTATTTTCGGTAATTTGTTACGCAAATATGCGGAAGAGTACGAAGTCCATCAACTCGGCCTCTTCCAATGTTACGCCGTCACCAAGCCCCTCTGGCCAGTCTATCCCACGATGACTGTCAAAGACCGGAACGGTAAGCTTGACTTCGTTCCTGGCGATAAATACGGCGAGAAGACGTTCTTCCGCCTGCTGCCTAAGGTGCAGCCGGACATCGTGTTTGCGTTCGGTGATCCCCAGACGGTTCTGTACCTGTGCCAGCCGCCCAAACAGAGGCGTTATAGACTCATCCTGTATGTGAACTTCGATGGACTTCCCGTGCCGCCGGATTACGGTCCGATCTTCGACAACGCGGATTTGATTTTCACCAAAAGCGAATTCTCGATGCAGGTCGTGGCGCGGTGCCTTCCGGCAGTTGCGCGCGACAAGCTCGGCTACCGCTATAGCCCGGCGGACATTAAACGTTTCGCGCCGGCGACAGACGAAACTCGGGCGGAAATGCGGCGCGACCTGTTTCCACCGTGGATGCCGCGCGACGCCTTTCTGCTGGGCTGGAACGGACGCACCCAGTGGCGAAAGCAGAATTGGGTGTTGTACAAGGTCCTGCATTATCTTCGGACCGGTCAATACCTGGTCTGCCGAAGCTGCGGCCGGGTAAGCCTCTTTGACTGGGACCCGGCCCGCCAATCTCACCTGAACGTTGACCGGTTGGTGCTCGAGTCCCGGCCAGGCTACCGCTACGACGTCTGCCAGCAGTGCGGCTCCTCTGAAGTGGAACAAGCGCGTCCGCTGGAAGACCTCTTCCTTTGGTGCCACACGCCCGAGGAGATCGAAGAAGCCTGGTCCTTGCGGCGCCTGGAGGAGCAGTTCGCTTTGCGCCGAGACCGCGACCTCTTTTATACGCCGGGGCACGGGCTCAAGTCAGCCCTGGCGCCGGAAGATGTGCCGATGCTTTACCGGATTTGGGACTGCCTGCTCTATCTGAGCGGCGGGGAGGGCTTCGGTTTGCCGGCTTGGGAGGCCATGTGCTCGGCGTTGCCGGTGGTGTACACCAACTATTCTGCGCACGGCGAGTTTCTAACGCGAGGCCAAGCCGGCCTCCCGGTCGGGGGTATCTTGCAGCCAGAGCCGAAGAATTGCATTTGGCGGATGGTGGCGGACGTGCCCCAGGCCGTCGAAGCGGTTCGCCGGCTGTACCTTGACCGCAAGCTCGCTCGACAACTCGGGGCCAACGGGCGAGCGTTCGTGCAGCAATTCAGTATTGAAACTCAGGTCGAGGCCTGGCACCGCACTTTCATGCAACTCGCCCACCCCGAGACCATAATGATTCAGGCAGGCTGAGAATCACATCTCCCATCTCGTGTGAACCGAATCGGGTCAGCACAACGTAAAAATGTGGCAACCACGTAGCATGGCAAGTGCCGCCTATTTTCGATTCGGTGTCAGGCGCAGCTTTACAGTACCTCTCAGCCTGCAACCATGCCAGTTTCGATGATGAAATGTCATCGCAGCAGGAACTTCTATGCACCACTCCCCCAGCACTCCGCCTTTAGTCCTGGGCTGTCATCATAAGACCGGCAGCGTTCTCCTCATCCAGCTTATGGACCGACTGGGTCCCCGGCTCACGCAAAAATTGCGCCTGAACAGGATAGTGAGCGGCAGCCCGATCGATAGAAAGGTCCCCTTATCGGCGATACTAAGCCATCACCGGAACCCGGACTGTTACTTGAATCTGTGGTTTGAACACGAAATCGATGTCCCGGCAGATAGTATCCGTCTGCTGCACTTTGTCCGCCATCCAGTGAAGTGGGTCAGGTCGGCCTATCTTTACCACAAAAAAGGAGCGCCCTCGGACTCGATAAGATGGTTGGACTGGCGAGTATTCAGGTGGAAAGGCGAGCAACTCAGTTATTGTGAACTGCTTAATCGGTTGGACGCCAGCCTCGGCCTGGCAATCGAGACGGTTCGCGCATTTCCTGAGATCATCGGAACCGCTCGTGTCGCTCGCACGTCTTCCGGGCTGAACTACCGGCAACAACTCTCGCTCGAACAGGTGCATGACAGTTTCGACACTACCTTTTCAGAACTTTGCACCTTCCTTGGGTTCAACAAACCCGACACCGACAGGCTAATCGGTGAGCTCAGATATCTCGATCTATCGTTACCTCGTCCGGGCCGCTCGCTTCCGCCCAACGTGACGAGGACCTCAGCAGAGAGCCCGGAATTGGAACGTACCCTCGAGCGAGATCCCTCGTTCGCAAAACTGTTCGTCGATGCCGCTAAGGACATGGGATTCGGCCTTTCAGAGAAGCCTCGGCCAGCCTGCTGTATCCTGCCAGAGACAATCGTGAAAGCATTATTGGACGGGAGATCGCATGTAACCACCCATTGGCAGGCGGCTGAGAGGACCAAAGAGTTCATGCGGGACAAGGATTCGGACAAATGGTGGCCCGCGTATGGTCTGCAGGTCTCTGGCTGCGGTCACCTGATGATGCACAGCTTCATCCAACAATTGCTCGATACGGTTCAATAGGAAGCAGTAAAGCTGGGCCCAAGGTCAGGGACTGTGCCGCTCTGACTCCAGAACTCCTAACATAGGCGTCACCCCAATGTCCGCATTTTGGTTCAGGATGCGTTCCCGATCGCGTAGTGCAGGCGCAATCGAGAGCCCGGAAAAAGAGTTTTCATTCGACTGAGTTGATCGCACAGCACGGCGATGGCACGTGTGCGATGCAGTGAGAGCTGCGGCGCCAAGGTGACCCGCAGTGACGCAGGCAGTTCACTGCTCCAACTGAACGGAATTCTTTAACCACAAGTTTAGGTCCATCAACCACTTGGCGTGATCGCCATCTTCCTTAACTCATTTTGTTGAAAGATCGCATGTTTTTGGCGCGTACATATGGAGACACCCTATGTCGCCACCAAAAGCAATTCTGCTTGCGAGAGCTTTCCCCAACCCTGCCACACCACTCCACCATCCATGAAGGATCGTCTTACGCGAATAGAAAACTGGGAGGAATTAGCCGTCGAGGCCGCCTTTCGACCAGAGGCGATGGCGGCGCTCTGCCCCATTTCCCTGCGCCAGCTCCAGCGGTTCTTCATTACCCGCTTCAATCAAACTCCCAGTCGCTGGATCCGGGAAGTCAGATGCCGCTTGGCTCGGGACCTCATCGCTCAGGGTTTGCCCAACAAAGCTGTCGTCCAGGACCTAGACTTCGCTAACGAATCTCACCTCTGCCACGAGTTTAAGCGCTGCTTCGGCGTTTCGCCGCAAACATTTTCCCCTTTCCACCGGGCAACCTCCGGTTCCAAGCCGACGAGCTCCCATTTGCCTCTAAATCCACTGCCGCTCCTTAGTCCTCACCGTGTGCGCCCTTCATCCGATTCCGGTCCCCGACCACTTGCGCCTAACTCCCCACCCGATAGCACACAGACAAGCCTGTCGCGTTTAGACAATACAACTCGCTTGAATAACTCCCTTCCCCGGCGAGAGTCTGAAAAGAACTCCTCAAAATGCGCGCCTGTTCCCATTCATTCAACCTTCGGGCAGGCGCCTTGCCTTCCCTCTTTGTAATACACCTATGAAATCAAACACCAAATCCAAAATGTTCCAAACCGGCGAGCACATCCGCGTTGTCCCGCTTCACCATCCCAAACCCTCCGTCTCTATCGATGATCTCGCTCGGGGCCGCCGCGCGGGTAAGGATCAAGACCTCTTCGACGGCAAACCCCACGCCCTCGCCGCGCCCGCCCATCTCACCTACATGGGTGGCTCGCTCATTACCAACGTTCAAATCTTCACCATTTTTTGGGGCAAACTCTGGGGCGCGAGTGCCTCCTCTCAGCAAATGATGGCCGACCTTAACCAGTTCTTCACCGCCATCGTTGTCAGCCCCCTCATCGACCAGCTCGCCGAATACAGCCGCCCGGCCCAGGCCATCGGCCACGGCTCCTTCCTCGGCACCAAACTCATCAACACTAACGCCCCCGTCGGCAGTATTACCGACTCCGCCATCCAATCCCAGCTCAAGAAGTGGATTAAGGCCAAAACCCTACCTGCTACTACGAAAAATACCCTCTACTTCATCTACCTCGACCCGGGCGTCATCTCCATCATGGGCGGCGGGAAATCCTGTCAGAACTACTGCGGCTACCACAACAACACCGACTCCGTCTATTACGCCGTCATGCCCTATCCGACTTGCAGCGGTTGCCTTGGCGGCATGCAGGCCTTCGATGCCCTCACCGGCACCAGCTCCCACGAACTCTGCGAAGCCATTACTGACCCCGTCCCAGGCAAAGGCTGGTACGACAATACCAACGGCGAAATCGGTGATATCTGCGCCTGGAACTTCAAAAAGGTCGCCGGCTACACGGTCCAGCTCGAATGGTCCAATGCACAAAACAAATGTGTCTAGCAACTACGCGAGAAGACTATGCCCAAACCAAAGCAAGCCATTGCCCCCGGCCCTAAATTGATTCCGGGGCCGACCTCCAAGGCCGCCCTCCGCTTCCCGACGGTCAGGACCCGCCTCCCTTCCCGCCCGGCCCCGCAGGATTACAATCACGAAGGGATTCCCTTCACTGACCCAACCGGCGACTGCGTCATGGACCTCCAAACCTTCATGGGCGCGCCAGCCATCCAGAAGATCAACGCCAGCGGCCAAATCATCTTTCATTCCATGGGCGATTCTGGCGTCGGCACTCCGGACCAGGAGGCGGTGGCCGCAGCCATGGCTGGAGACATCAACAACGTCAATCACGAAAAGGGCCCCAGTTTCATGGTGCATCTGGGCGACCTCCTTTATGGGCCCAACAAACAGGCCAATTATTCAGACCGGTTCTACCGCATCTACGACCACTACGACCGGCTTATCTTCGCCGTCCCAGGCAACCATGATGGCGAGGTCTTTCCCAGGACCGACCCGAACACACTGGGGGCATTCGAAGAGAATTTTTGCGCCGCGGGTTCGACCCAGCCGCAGATGGCCGGCCAGTTCGGCATGCTCATGCCCAACCAACCCGGTCCCTATTGGCATCTGCAGGCGCCCTTTGTCGATATTGTCGGCCTTTACTCGAACGCCGCCGAAGACCTCGGCATCATCAACAACCCGGTCGTCGGTGGGAAACAAAAAGCCTGGCTCCAGGCGCGGCTCACCGCGATTGCCGGGGCGCGCACGGCCACCAAACGCAAGGCGCTGGTCATCGCCGTGCATCACCCGCCCTATGCGCGCGGGCTAAAACAAAGCGGCATGGGCCACCCCGGCAGCCCGCAAATGCTGCAGGACATCGACGCCTGTTGCACGGCTGCGGGTATCCTGCCGGACGCGGTGCTGGCCGGCCACACCCACAGCGCCCAGCGCTATATGCGCACGCAAAAGCTGAAAAACGCCACCTGGACCATCCCCTACCTCATTGCCGGGACCGGCGGCATTGGCCTGCAGCCGATCCCATCGCCGACCGGGGTTAAGAACGCGACGGGCGATGTCCTGTATGCCAGCGCCTTCGAGGCCTACGGCTATCTCACCGTGACCGTCACGGCCACCCAGCTTACGATAGCCTTCACCGCCGTCAACGGAACCCAAAAACAGATGCGCGAACAAACCATCATCAACCTGGCAACGCATACCGTAGTCTGATCGCTCCCATCACTCCACCACGCCACGACCACTTACTCATTACCTTTTACTCATTACGTCTCACGCATGACGCATGACGCATCCTTACCTGGCCCTATGAACCCACTAAATCTCCTGCCCCTCGCCGCCGTGGCCTCAGCCATCGCCCTGAGCGGATGCTGTACGACCCGTCGTTGCGACCCTCACGCAGGCGAGGCCGTCGCCAAGTATCACTTCGAAACCAACTCCTTCCAGGAAGCGTTGCAGCCTCGGGCTGAAACGCCCGAAAAAGTCGATATGCTGGTCCTCTCGGGCGGTGGGTCGCAGGGGGCGTGGGGGGCGGGGGTCCTGCGCGGTTGGCGTGAGAACACCGCCAACCCGCGCCCCAAAAAGTTCCCCGTGGTCACCGGTGTCAGCACCGGCGCGTTGCTGGCGACTTACGCGTTTCTGGGCGAACCGGCCGACGACGACCTGCTCGAACAGGCCTATACCACGGCTACGACCTCGGACATCTACAAGAAGAAGTTTATCCTCTTCGCGCTCTTTTCCGACTCGATCTACAATTCCAAACCGCTAGCCGGCCGGGTCAAGAAGTACATCACCCAGGGGACCGTGGACCGCGTGGCGGCGGGGGGTCAGGAAGGCCGGCGACTCTATGTCGGCACTGTCAACCATGACAGCGGCTCGCTGGTGATCTGGGACCTAACGGCCATCGCCATGGACACGAACAACCCGGGCCGACTCGACCTCTATCAGAAAGTGGTCCTGGCCTCAGCCTCGATACCCATCTTGGTGCAGCCGGTCACCATTGACGGCAATCTCTACGCTGACGGCGGCGCGCGAGCCCAACTGTTCTTCGAAAAAGGCTTTTCCCCGGCGTTCCAAAAAATGAAGGACCAAAAGACTCTTCATCCGAACCTCACGCTTCACATCATTGTCAACGGCAAGCTCGGACTCGATTCAATTTGCGTTAGCGATTGCCTGAAAGAAATTGCCCTGCGCACCCTCGACATGCTGCTCGATGCCAATGAAATCGGCGATCTCTACCATATCGAGTATGTGCTGAAGCTGAACCGCTACGGCCATTTTGCGCTCTCCTGGATCCCGCAGGCCGTGCAGGTTACAACTTCCGACGTCTTCGACCCCAAAATGATGCGCGACCTCTACGAAGCCAGCCGCACCTTCGGACGCACCAAAGCCAAGTGGGACGACCATATCCCGGACCTGGACCTCAGCCGTCACTAACCACCATCCATACATCACATCCGGCATTTACTGCTCTCTATGGGCATATTCGTTGACTTCAAATCGCGGGCTTTGATGTCAGCTTTCCGCCTCGGGTTCGCTGCGGTGCTGCTGCAGACGCTCATCTCGCAACAGCCGCTCCGGGCCGCCGATGCTTGTGAACTGACCGGAGCAGAGACCTACGTCCTCCAAACGGTTCAAGCTGGCGGCGCCTGTGATCTGAATACCTGCGGGCGGGATGACACGTGTCGCATCAGCGCCGGTTTTCTTGCCGCTTTGCTGACGCGCTGGACTGAAGTCTGTCCAACCCACCGGGAATTCCCGCGCGTCGTGTCCATCACCCATGCGATCATTCACAGCAACATCGACCTGGCCAACCTCGAAGTGCCCTTCGAGGTGGAACTCACCAACTGCGTGTTCGAAGATGAGGTTAATTTCTCCAAAACCGTGTTCCGCCGCAGCCTCCATCTGAGCGGCAGCAAATTCGCCGCCCGGACCGCCTTCAGCGCTATGGTCATCGGCCGCAGCGATTGGAGCGGCAGCCTCTACATCGATTCCGCCACCTTCAATAGCGATTTCGACCTCACCGACGCCTCCATCCAACGTAACCTCTTTGCAAACAATGCCACTTTCAAATGCTCCGAGACCGGCCCGCGCTTTGCCAAACTCACCGTGAATGGTGACGCCCATTTCGAAGGCGCGATCTTCACCGGCGCCCCCGCCTTCACCCAGGCTCAAATCAAACACGGCTTCCTTGCCTCAAAAGCCCAATTCACCAATCGAAATACTCAGGCTCAATTCGATGATCTCATTGTGGGTGACGACGCCCTGTTTGATCAGTGCAGATTCGCCGGTCCGGTGGATTTTAACGACGCTCGTATTCGAGGCGACCTGAAAACCACTTTTGCCCAATTCGAAAATGTCGAAACCGGTGTGAGCTTCAGGAACCTGACGGTGGATGGCTCGGCGCTCCTCTCAGGCGCCGTTTTTTTCGGCGCTGCTGATTTCACCCGTGCAACAGTTGGCGGAAGCCTGACCCTGAGCAATGCACATTTCTTTCTCCCAAGTTCCGCCATTCTCTTTCATGAGCTCAAGGTCGATGGCGATGCCATCTTCGACGGCGCTACTTTTGAGGGACTGGCGGATTTCCATGGCAGTCGTATTGCTGACGAACTGACACTCCAGAACACTCACTTCAAAGGTCTGCCCGCCAGCGCTTCCTTCGAGCGTCTCGCTGTATCCGGGCCGGCAAACTTCACTGGCGCCAATTTCTTGGGAGCTATCTCCTTCGCTCAGGCCACGTTCCTGACCCTGAACCTCGAACACGTTATTTGGCCCACCATCCGGAACGATTCCTGGCTCACGCTGGACGGGCTCAAATACGACAGCATTTCCGCAGGCAACGATGAAGTCTCCTGGCGCTCGCTCATCGATCTGCTTCGGCATGCCTCCTATAATGCCAATTCCTATACTGCCCTCGAGAACTATTACCAGCGCATCGGCAACCCCGACCTCGCCGACGAAGTATTCTTTGCTCAAATGCACCGTGAGCGAACCGACCCGCTTTTGCACTCCTCATCCGGGACCAAGGCGTGGCTTCTTTTTCTCAACGTCTTCGTCCGCTATGGCCGCGCTCCGTGGATGGCCTTTCTTTGGGGCCTAGCCATCGTTCTGCTTGGCACGCTCGCCTTCAATGAACACCGGATGGAGGTGCAACCCAAAGATGGCTCAGAAAAGATGACCAAAGCTCATGGTCAGGAGGTGGAGACACAGGATGCGCAGACGAAAGCTCAGGGCCAAGAGGCCACACAAATCGCAAACAAAGCGCAGGAGCAGCGCACTCCGCCGGAACAGCACGCCCAGTATACCCTCTCCGGCTATAACGCTTTTTGGTATAGCCTCGATCTCTTCGCTCCGGTCATTGACCTCGAAGCCGCCAGCGCCTTTAGGCCAAAGAAAAAAGACCACCCTGTTCTCTACCATTACAGCCGGCTCCATCGCATCCTCGGCTGGGTCCTGGTTCCCGTCGGCGCAGCCGCCGTCACCGGCCTGACAAAATGAGCAGATGAAAACTTTTCCCAGCAGACCTTCGCGCATGCCGCACTCCCCCCGGCGGAGCCCAGTGGAGGCGGGTCTCGCTCCACGTTTTACGCTTCACGTTTTACGCTTCACGCCTCGGTTGCTCCTTCTCACCTTTTTGTTCTTTCTGCGAACCGCCCCCGCCCAGTTCCCTTTCGTGCTCGATGCAACCACTTGGCCCGAACCAAGAGCAATCAGTCTGGTCGTGCCTGACAATGGCCTGATCACATTCCAGCTCCTGCGTACTAATTCAACGGCGTGGACCAATATCCTCGAGTTCAGGTTGTTTTCTTTCCATGATGTCGTCACCGGCGAATCTTTGCCCGTCAAAATGTTCCCTCCCGGAAAAGGCGCTCCGTCCAATGCGGTCGAACACTGCGATTTTCAATTCGAGGCGAACCAGGCGCTCCTCGAATTAGTTCTGATCCTTCCCCCACCCCCTTCAACCAACACGTTCCTAGGAAGCCTCGGAATCCGGGAAGCCAATGGCGTCTGGACTATCCATAAACTTGCGCTGCATCGGAACGGCACACAAAAACCGGCCACGCTGGTTGTCGATCAGCCTGCGTCAAATGTCAATCTGACACGCCGCCCATACGCCGCTCGCGATAAGCCCACACCCGATGTCACCGTCACACTCCATGACGAGACCAGGACCTGGCCGATCCAAGGTATTTGCGTGAGCCCGCGCTCCGCATCCTCACCGGCACGCGCCAACTTCAGCTTCGACAAGAACGTTGTTCTCTTCTTGAATGGCGTACCGGCTCGCCACCTGACGCAATTTCCCCCCGGCAGCACCAACGACCTGCCACAGCGTTCGATCCCCGCGGGCGGACAAGCAGTCCTTGGGTTAGGTTTCGTTGGATTGCAGCCCGGCGAATACAGTATTGAGCTAAAGCTGCTCGCATTGAACTCGAAGGATGACGACAAGCAGCAAAAGCTGACTGTCAACCTTAAGGTCGCCGATTCGCTCCTGCCGGCCCTCGCCACGTTGGTGATTGCTCTCCTCGTGTCATTCTTCGCTTACAAATGGCTCCGGTTCTATCAACAAAGTATCAGTCTCCAGCGGCGGCTCGCGGCTCTTCGTCCACTTTGGCTGGAAGAACAACCGCCCATCTACAGCGTGGTGTGGGTGCGCACCGTCTTATCCCAAACCGAACAACTTATTCGCAAGTTGCTGCTCGTCGCACCTGCCCTGATTACCGAACGCATCGATAAGGTTACTCCCGTCCTCGACGCCCTTAACCAGGCGCGCCTGGCGCGTGCCGCCTTGCGCAATGTGCCCAAACTAATCGCCAATCGTTTCGACGCGGTCGTCGCCGGCCATGTTCGAAGCATGTCGGATCAAAACATGGACAAAGCGGCGGCGGATAAGGCCAAGGACGCTCTCAGTGCCCTCAATGCCGACCTTGCTGCAGGACGCCCCGCCGACTGTTACTGGGCCGAGGTCGAAAAGGAAGTCGTTTCATTCTTCACCGGCAAGGAAGTGAGTTCGTTTGTGGCCCGGTTGGATATCTCGGGGATGACGCCGACAGGTAAGGCGAAGGTTGACTCCTTCCTCTCAACTCGCAAAGCCCCGCCCAAACCGCCCGACTTGGATGCGATGATGGATTACGAACAGAATTATATGAAAGTCAAGCTTCTGTATGAGCGGCAGAATCGTGACGAGTTTTCAGTTCTGGTCAAAGCCTTCGAGGAGCACCTCGAAAAGACCTTCGCCCTTGCCGACGACGCTGACTGGATTCTCATTAAAAATGCCAAGCTCAGGGTCGTCGCTCCGATGAACGATGGCCTATCCGCTCACGAGGCCTACGAGCCGCTCCGGTTCTCGGTCACGACCGGCGATTCGGAATTGGACGAAACGTATCTGTTCCGCCGCGGTTTGAAATTTAAATGGGGCCTCGAACTCCGCTTCGGACGCGATGAACACAAAACCCTTACTTACGAGGCCAAAACACTCTCACCTCGAATCGTGCAATTCACAGTTCAACCTGGCACACTGTCGGTCTCTGTGAAGGTACTGCGCGAAACGCCTTTGGGCGAAGAGGAAAAGCCCGTTCAGGCGGCCTCGCTGCCCATCGCCAAATCGTCCGAGTTCAAATTATTCCAGCACCTCGAACGGGCCGAGGTATGGTCGCTGGTTCTCGCCGGCTTGTTCGCCATTATCAGCGGCCTGCTTACCTTTTATTATAAGAACCCGACCTTCGGCTCGCTCCAGGACTACCTGATGCTCTTCCTCTGGGGCGTCGGCGTCGATCAAACCAAGAATTTTCTCCAGACAATGCAATCAACCTAACCCTATTCTCCACAACAATTGCCTGCGGACTTCAAACGACTTCGGGAAATGTCGCTTTTAGACAATACAACCCTCTTGTCGGGACGCCCCCTTCTAGTAGGCTAACGTTGTGATCCCAAAAAATCCGTTGGCCAATTGCTTCTCATTGTTCGGGCCTAGGAACCGATTATCGGAGTCCCTCGAGCTGAAAATCCGCGCGCTCGGAAATAAGGGTCAAAAACCAACAAACAAAAGAAAGGAAGTGGATTATGGAATTCAAAACCAAGGATCTGCTAGTGACTGTCTTGCCCAAGCCTGATATTGCGGACAAGGATCTTGCTAAGGCTTGCCTATGGACCACCAGGATATGTCTCAGCCCTACCCTCCCCTGCACTAACCAAACCCGCTATTGCGGTTTTCTGTCCTATTGCCTCCGGGCTTCGCTCACATGCGACCTCCGTGTTAGTCTTTGTGGCATCTGTTCGAACGCTCTCACCGGGTGCGGTTTTTGCTCGGTTTACACGGGTGGCTGCGGCGCTTTTAATTCGTGCGGCGGTCCAGGCGGCTCGGCGTGCGACCCTACATATTACTGTATTGCATCTGGTGACCCATTTGTTATTCAGAATCAGGGGGATTTGGCCGTGCTCAAGGCCGACCTGCAGGCGACTCTCAAGAGCTTGGATGCCATCCAGAAAGACAAGTTGCCGAGCGCCTTCGGTTCCAAGGCGGAGGCCGAGGCTTTGGAACGCGGGCTTGCCGAGGCTTTGGAACAAGTTCGTGCAGCCAAGAAGAGCCTTTAGCAGGCAAGTGAGCCGGTGACAGTGCAGCGCCAACCTCAGATTGGCGCTCGCTGTTTCCCAATCCCCTTTCTTCCGGGCCAAAGCAACATTTGAACGCCTATGACCGTCAAGACGCTCGCCAGCCTTTCTCGATGCACCTTTCGGGCTGGTGCGGAATACGAGTTGGTCGTTTTCGACCGCCTCCCTCCAAATGAGCAAGCATTGTTGACTGAACTGCGCGCCGACCCGGCATTTTACGGCGTATTACGACCCCGTCCGGAGAGCGGGCGAACCATAAAAGCCGTCGGGAAAGATACCGCCCTCCTCTGGTTGACCCTCCAGTCCCCAGGTCCATTGCCCTTCTTTTTCTTCGGAAACGATTCCACGGAAGCCGCCACCACGATCCCACAGCTTCTGCTCGACGGTGTGCTGGAACTGGAGGAAAACGGCCGCTTCCTCTTTGGCACCGAAGCTGCCAACCTCTTCGCAAAGAATCGTCCGGCTGCTTCTGCGGCTTCCCGGGGGCGCCTGGCGCTCCTGTCCGAAGCTGCGCTGGCCTATGGAGAAAGCCTCATGCTCAGTGATCCACGGCAGCTCGCCGCTCGGCTCTATGGGTTTGGCCGGCAACCGTTGACGCCGCGGTGGATGCGGGAGTTGGCCGACCGAGACGCCGTTCTCGCCTTTGTCGGCGCGGGCATGGGAACGGACCTCCGTCGTCGCCTCGATTCCCATTGGCAGGAAACCACCGACCGGAATATGCCGGGCTGGCTCGTCTGGTCAAGCCGCGTGCAAAACGGCTGCAAAGTTGGAGAGGCCCACTACAAGTTATACGTGAGCCCGGATGCGACCGCGCTGCCTCAGGTCTTTCGGGTCGTATTGGAAGTCACCTCTTCGCGAGGCGGTCACTTCAAGATAGGCGGTGACGCCCCGGGCCTTTTGCGACCGGACAAAATGGTCCTCTACTTCCGGAATCAGGAGGACCTCTTAGAGGTCGCCTCGGAATTGGCGTCGCAGCTCAAGGGCTCCACCCCGCATGGAGTGCCCTTCTCGGCAGAAATCACGTCAGATGGACTTCTATCATGGGGAATGGATCCGCCCCGCAGCGAAAGACTCCTGAGTTGGCAGGAACCGGAAAGCTGGCGTCTTTGGCTCGTGCGTCGGCTGGCTGCCGCCATGATCGCGGCGCAAGCCAATCCCGGTTTGGGCATGGCGCCGGGAGAATTTGCGCTGGAAAGGCTCCGTCACGAGGGGGTGGATGTTGAGGGTTGGACGCCGTCAGTCTCACTCTGGCAAGCCCCAAATTGACAATCCCCAGGAGTCCCATGACCCCCAATCCCCTGTCTGCACCGTTAATTCTGAACGAAGGCGTCCTCATTATTCCGGTGGCCGATCTGCCTGACGAGTCGCGGACGCAGATCGAATGCGGTCCGGACGACTTTGCCGTCTCACGTCTTCAGGCGCGCTCCGGTTCGAAGATCATAGATGCAAACTCGGCGAAGCTCCTGGCGCGCTTCCAGCAGCAACGCACAATCGTCGAAGCCGTCATCCTGTTTGCGCGAGAGAAATCCCTGAATCCGGACACCGTCCTGGAGGGCGCCTACCCGTTCTTTCGCAACATGCTCGACGCAGGATTCCTTGTTCCATCAGGTAACGGAACGGACGAGCACACAGCCAAGCCGAGCTCTGGGCAAGTGGCCGCCGGCTCACGCGTTTTGGGAGCTGCGGTTCTGCGCACACTTCATGTAGTTGAGGACACCGAGGTGTATTTGCTCTCGCGCGAGAAGGGGGCTTTCTCCGTGCTGAAAATCGAGCGCGTTTCGCCAAACGGCGGATCGGTCGAACCTGTCCGCGCGCGCTTGGCTCACGAAGCTGCCTTTCTTGCGAGTCTGGGCGGGGGGCTCGCGCCGAGACTATTGGGCAAGGGAGAACTGGACGGTCGATCCTATCTTGAAATCGAGTTCGTCGAGGGCGCGGATGCCGCAACTGCATCGGCCGAATGGCGCGAGCGCGGTGGAGAGAAAGCCCGGCACAGGCTGCTGCGCATGGCGCAAGCCATTGCCCGGCTCTATGCCACGCTCCACGAGCGGGGCGTCTTGCACGGCGACGTACACCCGGGCAACGTCCTGGTTAAACGCGACGGCTCTGTGGTCTTGATTGATTTCGGCGTCGCGCGCCCCATTGCTTCCGCAAGCTCATTGCCAACCCCGCCCGACCGAGGCGGGATACCGTTTTTCTTCGAACCGGAAATGGCTCGGGCCGCACTAGCCGGCTTGCCTTCAACTCCTGCTTCGGGAGCAGGCGAGCAGCACGCCGTGGCTGGTTTGATCTTCTTCCTTCTGACCGGTGCGCAGTGGCAGAACTTTCGGCTGGGACGCGAGGCGATGCTCGAGGATATCGCCACTCTGCCTCCATTGACTTTTCGCGACCGCGGGGCTCACTCCTGGCCGGAACTGGAGGTCGCGTTGGCGCGCGCGCTCTCGAAGCTGCCCGAAGAGCGGTTCCCTTCCATGTCGGCGTTTGCCGACGCGCTTGCCGCGGTAACCGTGCCGCCCGTGGCGCTCGCAGCGCCACACGCTCCACTGCTTTCTCAGTTGCTGGATCGGGCATTAAGCAATGCTGCGCCAGAGGGGCCATGGAGCCAGGCCGGACTGACTCCTGCGCCCACGACGTCCATAAATTACGGTTCGGCCGGCGTGGCGCTCGGCCTGCTCCACATCGCGCTGCGCCGAAACGATGGCAATCTGCTGGCATTGGCCGACACTTGGTCGCAGCGCGCCATCCGTGCGCTAGAGCGCGAGGATGCTTTTTACAACAAAGAAATCGAGATCACGCCGCAGATTGTGGGGAAATCCTCGCCTTACCACTCACCCAGTGGCGTCCACGCCGTGGCGGCCATTGTGGCCACCGCCGCCGCCGCTCCCATGGGCCAACTGCAAGGTCTGGCTGGTTTTCTTGAAGCCGTGGACCAACCCGCCTCCGGACTCGATTTGACTATCGGCCGTTCGAGTATTCTCTTAGGCGCAGCGATCCTCCTTGATGCGCTTTCTCCCGGAAATGATCTCCTCGATCTCGGCCCCTTGCGCTCACGTGGTGACTCCGTTCTGGCCGGCCTATGGGACGCCATCGATGCCAAAACGGAAATCATCGCCGCTGCCATTGAATACCCGGGTATCGCGCACGGCTGGGCGGGTTTTCTCTACGCTACGCTTCAATGGTGCAGCATCTCCAAAACTCCGCTTCCGCAGGGGATGGAACGGCGTCTCTCGGAACTGGCATCGCTCGCCTTGCCGAACGACCGCGGTCTGGATTGGCCTTGGGTGCTGGGTCATTCTGGAGAACCGGTCACCATGTCTGGCTGGTGCAACGGCGCTTGCGGGTACGTCTTTCTCTGGACGCTGGCCCACCGGCTGTTAGGTACCCCGCGCTACCTCGACCTTGCTTCCGGAGCCGCCTGGCGAAGTTGGGAGGCACCCGAACAAACAGTCACCCTTTGCTGCGGTCTGGCCGGCCGGGCCTATGCCCTGCTGAATTTGTACCGTCACACGAATGAAACCATCTGGCTGGAACGTGCTCGCGCCTTGGCTATGCGTGGGGCGCGCAGAGCCAGCACCCCGAAGGAATACCCCCACAGCCTTTACAAAGGCGAGTTTGGCTTGGCCGTGCTTACGGCAGATCTGGAGCAACCTGATGAAGCCACCATGCCATTTTTCGAGCCGATGGGTTACCAAAAGGGGGCAGCTAGAGTCGTTTGATCGCCGACGGTCAACTCATTCACCCGTGAGCACCCATAAAAACCCTGAAATAGCTTCGCTACGCGTGGTAGCCGCGGATCTCCATCACTTCGCCACTCCATTCTCTGACCTTGTCGCTTTTAGACAATACAACCCTCTTTTCAGGCGCTATCATTCTTGTAGGATAAACCCGTGATCCCAAAGAAGTCGTTGGCAAAGTGCTATTAATGTTCGAGCCGATGAACCGTTTTTCCGAGTTCCTGCAGGTCGGTAGCAGCGGCTTCTCGACCTTGACGGGATATTTCATCTCGACATCGGTGACCTCACCCTCAACAAGCGCAGCAGGCAGCCCACGTACACCATGATCACCAAAACTTCGCTCTTCGCCGTCCTGTTTGTGATAGGCTCGGCAGCTGCCGGCTGCAAAGGCCCCCGCTTCGCCGGCGCACCTCCGCCTGCATATGACGTCGACAAGGATATCAAGGAATTGGAGGGCGTTTTTGGCCAGTCAACTTCGATTACCAATTTTTACAGCAACCCAACAGAAGCTGAGCGCAACAAATTCATCACAGGTCGTTTGGTGTTGATAAACCTGAATTACTACAAATGGTTGAGAAACGTCACGGCTGACAAGCAACTGCTCGATTCGGCGAGCGACATTTTGGTGTTGTCTTTGAACCTAGCTGGCGCTGCAGTCGGTAGCACGGAAGCCAAAACGATATTGGCGGCCGTTTCTGCCGGGGTCGCTGGTAGTAAGACGGTGGTTGATAAGTACTATTTTTATGAAAAAACCGTCCCCGCTTTGGCTGCAACAATGAACGCTCAGCGAAAGCAGGCCTTGATCACCCTTATCAAGGGCCTGGACATGGACCAGCAACACTATTCATTCGAGCAGGCCTTAGCGGACCTGAACGATTATTATCAAGCTGGAACCTTTCAAGGTGCCATCAACACAATACAGGCCGATGCGGGAGCGAAGGAAAAGGCGGCGGCAAGCACGATAAACTTCCTTCGAACTTGGGCCTATTCAGAGGACGATTCAGGAATTGTTATCTCCAAATTTCTGTTTCAAGACGGCGATCCAACGAAACCCATCGACGGGAACATAAAAGCCTTCAAGGACTGGCGAGCTAAATTGGCTGACCCTCGGCTGAGGGACAGCCCCATAGAAAAGTTCCTCCACGACCCGTCCTTCAAAGATCTCCGCGAACAAGCCATTCGCGAAATTCCAATAAAATAGCCGCTCGACCAAAGGACATTTATGCCTCACGGAATATACACCGAAACTGACATTCCACCTGATAAGGTGGACGCGGTCATCGCGATACTCAAATTGGAGGACCCTCCCCCGACCAGCGTACAGAAGATTAAGCAACCCAACGGTAATTACACCGTGATCGCCACTTGGCCCGAGGGTAGTCAACCAGACTCGTGACGGCGCCGTCCACAGATCCACAATTGAATCGACGGGAGTCGGGCTCTTTCGAGATCGAATAAGCATTATCAGTAATCAACGCCTCTTATGCCGGCCATTCTCGCACACATTTTTAATTGGTTGACAGACCCGGGCACTTGGACAGGAATTGGCAGGATCCTTCGTTTCCTGCGTGGGCGCACCCTCTTTGGTGTAGTTGCCATTGGAATCTCCGCGGTTTCTGGGATTATCTTGGCGTTTCTGTTCGTCAAGAATGCTACCGTTTACGAAGCTGTGTTTCACGACTTGCTCGCCACAAAGCTTGCGGCTACTCCCCAAGCCTATAAAGGCCTTGAAGCATTTATCATGTCTGTCCTCCCGAAGGGTGTGGATGAGAGTCTTAAGGTTAGCCCTGCTGGGCAGGAGCTGGCAAATGCTCTAGAAACGCTAGTCAAGGCTATAAACACCCCTTACGAGACCGCCAAACCCGAAGAACTACGTTTGGCGGAAGGAGGCAAGGGTGGAATCCTAACCGATGATGCGTCGAGAGGCTTTCTTTTTTTGCCGTTGCCGATCCTTAGGGCTTCCCCTGTCTCAAAGCTCTCTCAAGACGATCCTGCTACGACGAACATGCTGAACCACTTACTGACCGGTGAGATTGTGCTCTTGCAGGAGGTTGGCTTAACAAGGTCGTTGGACAAATGCATGCAGAATCTTGCGTCGACAAAAATTGTCGCCGATAACGCTGATTCTCTTGCTCGTACCAATTTGCGGCAGGAGCCCGTCCAGGTCTATATGGTGACGAAAAATGGTTTAAACCGCATATTCATGTCAGGTCAAGAAAAACCTGAACGACATTACGCCAGACAGTTCTCTTGGCGCACTTTTTTTCCTGCTCGTCCCTACTTTCAGGCGGCAATCACCAGCGAGGACTTGCCTCTGGCGACAGGTCTCATCGACTTGTCCAAAGTTAAACCAACGGACAAACTTGAAGACCTGTTCGTTCTTTCTCCCCCCTATATAGATCTGGCGGGGAACGCTGTCGTAATAACACTCTCGCGCGCTATAAGAACTGCAAGCGGTATTGAAATGGTGCTGTGCATTGATCTGAGCTTCGTAGACATTCTGGAGAATACTCTGAAAGCAAAGTTGGCTCAGCTGCACGCGGAACCGGAGACGATAACACTCGACCTAGGGAAGGCAGGGAGTATAGAACCGGTTGAGGTTTCTCCGCGGGCTCAGGATATGTTTGAGCGACTTTTGAAGCATTTAGCCAGCGGTAAGGAGGGCCGGGCGACAGCGCTGGGCAATGTACTGCTCCTGAACGAGAAAGAAGCTGGAAGAGGTGCTGCGCTAGAGGTGTCGGTTCCTGTGAAGCGACCTACGAAAATGGACGAGGAAGGTGGTGAGCGCGTTCACTTCCTGTTATTCCGACTTGATCTCGGTGGTTTCAGGCGCCTGATAATTCGTTACGGCGCATCGGCGGCAATTTGCTTCGGAATAATGGCTCTGGTTCTGATGTATCTGTTGGCTACAACGATACAGCGCGGGAAGGACTACGGGGTCGGTTTAGCCCGTGTCGCGGAGGTAATGCAAAAAGCGCCAATCGCCTATCTTCGGCTCAATTCTAATGATCGAATTGTTGATTGTAACCCGGTTGCTGCCGACTTGCTTGAGATTCCACCCGTTGCGTCTCAACGCCGTGCGGAAACGTTTGGCTCGTTTTGCGCAGATGCTGCTTCCACAGCTACGTATGCGCTGGTTCAGAGCAAGCGGAAAGCAGGTGAGCACGTAGAGCCGTATATTCTCCGCCTTAAACCTAAGGGGTTTGAGGTGCTTGTGGTTGCAGAAGATCTCCCGCCAGTAATATCGGGGGCGTTTCCGATAACTTTCGGAATTCTCCTTCCGGAAGCCGACAAGAGGTTGACGAGGAACAAGGAGCTCAATGATTCCACGATTGTGCCAAGGTAGCTCAGTGGTAGAGCAGAGCCTTCGGTCGGTGGTTCAAATCCGCCCCTTGGCACCAGTCACTGTCAAATAAATCAAGGACTGGCTAAGGCACTCAGGCCGGCTCGGACTAGACGCCCTTTGGACAAAAGGGAGATCAAAAGCAGCTCCAAGAAGCCATGTATCTCTCTCCAAGCAAAGTTTTCGCTCCCGCCATCCTCGAGGCGTTAGGCCTCCAGCAAGTTTAGTCGTTCCCTCGTGGAATTGGTCGATCGCGGGCAGGACAATCTTCTCGCTTCTTCCTGGAAACAGATGCTTCTTGTGCCCGTAGATGTTGACGACCAGGTGGATGACACTTTTGGTCACATCATCCGGCCGGCATCTTCTTAGTGTCTCAGCACCAATGCGCAACAACCCAACTCCCCTCAGCCGCAATTCCGGGCAACGACTAGCCTCGCCACCTCGACCAGCGAGAATGTATCCGCCCGAGCTTGCCTTTAAGCGCGAAACTTTAAGGCTTCTTCGCGTGCTCGGAACCCGGCAGGCTGGAGAGAATGGACTCACACCGTCTTCCCCGTTTCAAACGTGCTCCTGCAGTTGCCGCCATGCAACTAACGCCCCGTGACAGAAACATCGTTCAGCTGGTCGCCCAGCATCGCTTTCTTCGATCCCCCCAGATCGCTGCGCTCCTAGCCAACGGGTCGCAACAATTCTTGCGACGTTTGCAATTGCTTTATCATCACGGCTTTTTGGAACGGCCACGGGCACAGCTCGACTATTTTCACCAGGGTGGTTCTCGCCATATCGTGTATGGCATCGGCAATAAGGGGGCAAACCTCTTGAAGAGCGAAATTGGCCTGGCAATCCCTAACGTACGATGGGGCCAGAAGAACCGCTCGATTGGCCGGATATTCCTGGAGCATGCTCTCTTGGTTTCAGACGTGATGGTCGCCTTTGAAATGGCCTGCCGTGAGAATGGTCAAATTAAACTGCTCACCGACGATCAACTCCCGCTCCCGGCAGAAGCGAGTCGCCAGCACTCGCCATTCAATTGGAAGGCGAACATAAGCAGCGGCTTGAAATTGGGTGTGATCCCCGATCGCGTCTTCGCATTGGAATATTCCGACAAGGCCGACAATCGTGATCACGCGTTTTTCTTCCTTGAAGCCGACCGTGGAACAATGCCTGTCAAGCGCCGGAATCTTACTCAAACCTCGTTTTACCGCAAATTGCTCGCCTATGAAGCGACCTGGTCTCAATCAGTGCATCGCAACCGGTTTGGGTTCCATCGCTTCCGCGTGCTAACAGTCACGACAAGCGCTGAGCGGCTCAGATCCCTCGTCGAGGTCTGCTCGCAATTGAGGAGCGGCCACGGCCTTTTCTTATTTGCCCATCGGGCTTCCCTGGAGAGGCCCGGCGATGTGTTCTCCCCCATTTGGCATACCGCCAGGCAGGGCGAAACAGCCAGTCTCTTGAACTAGCCAAATCCTCCCTCATCCTATTGCCTTTGGCGGCAAATTGTCCCGTCTAGTACATTCGTTGCCACGAAGCGTAAGATGCCTTCGGAAGCGGTTCAATTCCTGGGCCGCAATTGTTCCCCACATTATACACGTCATAGGAGTGACTATGCCAAAATCATCGTTTGTTGACTTCAAAGCCGTCAAAGCGGCCATCACCATGGAGCAAGTGCTCCAGTACTACGGGCTCTTAGACCAGTTCAAAAGGAGCGGAGACAGCCTTTCCGGTCCGTGTCCGATCCATAAAGGCAGCAACCCGACGCAGTTCCGGGTGAGCGTGAGCAAAAACATTTGGAACTGTTTCAGCAAGTGCAAACAAGGCGGCAACGTCCTGGATTTCATTGCCAAGATGGAGGAGGTGAGCATCCACGCTGCAGCTCTCAAGGCCATCGAGTGGTTCAGTCTCGACCCTGCCGCCATGTCGGCACTGCCCGACGATGACTCCGAACGGCGGACTGAAGCCAAAAAGAGCAACGCTGCCACACTGCCGAATCCGGCCGCAAAAAAGCCGGACACGGCCGCAGAAAATAACAGCCCCAACAAGCCACTCGCGTTTCGCCTGGAGAAACTTGAGCGTGACCACCCCTACCTCGCCGAGCGCGGGCTCACGCTCGAAACCGTTGTGGATTTTGGCGTTGGCTACTGCACCAAAGGCATGATGGCGGAGCGGATCGCCATTCCCATCCACAATCCGGAGGGCAAGATCGTCGCCTACGCCGGCCGATTCCCAGGTCAGCCGACCGGGGACACCCCAAAATATAACCTGCCGCAGGGTTTCAAAAAGTCCTTGGAACTTTTCAACATTGATCGCGCCATCAAAGAACCGGCGGACCAGCCGCTCGTGATCGTTGAAGGCTTCTTCGATTGCATGAAGCTGTGGCAACAGGGGGTAAAACGGGTGGTTGCCCTCATGGGCAGCACCATGTCAGCCGCGCAGGAGGAATTGGTACGTAAATACACGAACTCGCAGAGCCAAATCATCGTCATGCTCGATGAAGACGAGGCGGGACAAACCGGACGCGAAGACATCGCTCGTCGGCTGGCCAGGTTCGCCTTTGTGAAGATCCACGTGTTCGAAAAACAGGACACTCAACCGGAGCATCTGACGACCGAGCAGCTTCAGCACTTGTTTGGAGGTGCATCGTGAAGACGTATAAAGGGACCCGCGAAGGTCATGTTGCCGAGGTCACCGTGAACGGCCGCCCTCTCAATCCCCGGTTCGATCTGTGGAACCACAGTCCCACTGGGTTCGAATGGGGATATGGCGGCAGCGGCCCGGCGCAACTAGCGCTGGCGCTCCTCGCCGATCATTTGGACTCTGATGACGAGGCGGTCGGCCTTCACCAAGACTTCAAGCAGACCGTGGTTGCCAGACTGCCGTTTCGCGGCTGGATACTGACCGGTGAACAGGTCGAGGAGACACTTAAAGCACTGCGGGTCTCCTCGCTGGAGGACTCGGAACTATGAGCCCGCACATCATTCCTATCGCCGTCTTCCGGCTCGGCCGCATTGTCTCCACGTCAAATGCCCTCGCATCCCTCAGAGAGGAGGACATCCTCGCGGGCATTAGACGACACCAGGCGGGCGACTGGGGCAATGTGAGTGACGGGGACTGGCAAGCCAACGACCGAGCGTTGCTGGCAGGTACGCGGATTGTGTCCGCGTATAACGCCGAGAACGGCACCAGGTTCTGGATCATCACCGAAGCCGACCGCGCCACTACCACTGTCCTCCTCCCGGAGGATTACTGAATCACGGCCTCTCCATTGGGGAGGCCTTTTTTTAACCATGAGGTTGGGACCACAATTGAAACCGAGCGAACTCGTTTCAGCCAGGCCATCACGCACATTCCTTCACCGCAGCAATCCATGCGGTCGCTCCTTTTTCATCCCTTTCTTGCCGCTTCAGGCAAAGGTGCCCTTCTTGTACGTACGGCCCCATGCTGTATCCTAAAGGTTGGGTTCACAGGGTTCTTTTCAAATTCAACACCAAGAGGAAAGGAAAGTCATATGATCGTACAATTAGGTCTGACACGCAGAAACGGAGGCACGGTATGAACGGCCTCATGCTACACTGCGGCGGCCAATTAAAGACGAGGAACGAAGTCTTTACCGTCCCCGCCCCTCCGGCCACCGCCACCTACGCTCCACTCCCCTACGAGTCGTTTATCGTCCGCATCGAGAAACAACTCGCCGTGGAGGGAATTAACATCACCGACGAGCGCCTGGCACTCGCCAAAGGCGGCCAGCGGTTGTTTGGCCTCTTGGCCCTCTCTATGCCCGGATGCGCGCAGATAGACTATGGCTGCGTCCTCGGACTCCGTACCAGCTATGATCGGTCGTTTGCCAATGGCCTCTGCATCGGCGCCGCCGTGTTCGTCTGTGACAACCTGAGCTTCAGGGGCGAAGTCACCTTCGAGCGCAAGCATACCACCGGCATGCTCCGCGATCTCTCGTGGATGATAAGCGAAACGGTGTCGACCCTGCCCTCGCGCTTCGCTGCCCAATCGGCCACATTCGAAGCGTATAAGCGGCGGGAGTTCGGTGATACCGAGGTCCACGATATCGCGATCCGATTGTGGGACGCAGGGGCACTCGGTGCGCTTGAAATCCCTCGCTTCATAAAGGAATGGAGGGAACCCCGACGCCCGGAGTTTGGGGAGATGCCGAAGAGCGCTTGGCGCCTATTCAATGCGGCCACGGAAGTCATCAAAGGCGACCTGTGGCGTCTGCCGGCACGCACGTGCGCGCTTCACACGATTCTGGACGAAGCCTGCGGGCTGCAACCGGCCGCAAATGGAGCTCCACCCGCTCCTCCCAAAACCGTGGAGCTCGTGGCATGACGATTGGAGACGTTATGCCGCCCTTCAATCCCAAAGAATACAAGGTAACGCCGCTCCGCGATTGCCCCGTGCCAGACGAGATGCTCCTTTGTGACACACCTGAGAAAGCAGTCGAGTACTGGCACTTGCACGTCGAGACCGGAGCATACTTCAATCCCGAGTGCGAGTGCCTGGTGGTGCTCCTCGTCAACACGCGCCGGCGCGTGAAAGGCCACCAACTCCTCACCATGGGCACGAAGGACACGCTCCTCGTGAATACATCCGAAGTCTTCCGGACCGCTGTGATTGCTGGCTCTGCGGCCCTTATACTCATGCACAACCATCCGAGCGGCGAGCCAGAGCCGTCGGAGGCGGACATCAAAGTGACTCGCGATCTCATCCGCGCGGGTCAACTTCTGAAGATAGAAGTGTTGGACCATGTGATCGTGGGCAATCCGCACCATTGTTCTTTGCGCCAGTTAGGTTTCTTCTATACTTGACGCACGCCCTAGCCAGTATCGGCTAGGGCATTTTTGTGCGTGTTCTGTCCAACAAGCCGCCTAACCTCTCCTGGCGAGATGAGGAGCGAGGGGTTCAGCGGTGAGGCACTTTTCAAATTAGAGGCAGATATGTTATGCTGACGTGGCCATGAAAATATTTCTTAGGATACCCAAAGGTTGGTCAAAACCCGTAGAAAACAAGAGCAGAGAAACCTGCGATATTGATGGCGCGAAACTGTGGATAGGCCCCGGGAACCAGATATACTGCGACGCAGAGCATGACCCAAAAGCCGTGGAAACCGTGGTCAAAAAGCAGTCAAATTAGTCAGAACCTGAAAAAGACCACAGATTAAGCGACAAGACTCCCGCAGGAGCCCTCCATGCGATTACCTCGCTCTCAAGCGGTTCTTGCCGTGCGAGTTCTTTCCTGCAGTTAAAGGCTGTTTCATTCGTCTCTTCTTCTTTCGACGAAGCTCTGCAGCGTGAGGCTTGAACTCTTCATTCCTTCTCAATTGCTTGGTTAGATGCCACGTGTTCGACATAGGGCACTGGTAGATTCGGAATCTCTTTCCGTTGCCGCTCCGATGCAACAGGTTACTCTTGGTCGCTGCGCTCTTCTTATCAAACGACACTTTGCCACATGCGCATAAGGGGCGCCTGAGATTGAACCTCTCGACATCATTCATGCGACTCCTAACGGTTTAGGACCCTCAACTATCGACTCGGGTGCGGCCCGTCGCATTCCGCCGCTCCGCAGTAATCGGGAATTGTAATATGTAAGGGCGAGGGCAGCCGCGTCGAACACCGCCATGTAGTAATCCTCGCTCATCCACGCCTTGCGATACGGCGGCAGATGGGGTGCGAGTTCTGGGAGCTGTTGCGCCACGACGTGCGCGATCTCCTGCTTGGTATTGGCACGGAACGTGCCAAATACCTGTTTGACGCGTGCAACCGGAACGCAGGAACTTTTCAGCCCTTCTGCGGTGGCAAGACGACAGACTCCACCAAGAAGGCCCCGGATGCGCGGACGGCGGCGTGATCCTTTCTGATCTTCGAGCACGAGCGTTTCGGGACGGTAATGCCGTATCAGTTGCAATGCCTTTGCCAACAGCTTTTCCTGGCTCGTCTGGCGCATGGTTTTCACACCCCAATCAACAAGGGTTGTGGGCGATTCGATCACGACAAAGCCAAAACCTCGCGACGTCGGGTCAATCGCCAGAACTCGTTTGGGATTGGGTTTGCTTGATTTCATGAGCGATTACCGTCTACTGATCTAATAATTTTGAGCAGGGCCAGTTTGCGTAACGTTGGCGGATCAGGATTTTTCTTGGTAAGCAGCGCTTCAAGGCGTTGCGCCTGCCGGCAGACTGCGTCTTTGACATTCTGGTATTCACCCGAAAACAGTTCGGAAACTGACGCTTGCAAAATAACCGTGAGGGCTAAAGCAGTGTGCAACGCTGGTATGCGAGAAAAATGCTCATAACGGGAAGGTTGAGAAGGGCCATGCCAGCCCAGTAGAAAGGCGACTTCGTTTAGGGAAAGTCCGAGGCGTTTGCGGTGGACCCGCAGATAGTTGGGGAGTTTGTAAGAGGCCATTAAGCTCGGGTTAAAATTCTAATGCCTCCACTTTAATCGAAAGAGATTCCAAAAAAAGGATGGCAAATTTGCCGTTGGCGTCAACTTTCCTGATGGACGCGGCCACATTCAGGCGTTTTCCTGCTCGCGCCAGTGCGCGGGCCGTGTTTTGACAATGAGCTCCCCTGACTTCATATTATCACCATGGCTTTACGCAGACTTGGTCCCGATCCGCATCAGGGCGGCACGCAAACCCCGGCGTTGCAGGGCTGCCCGGATATCTTCGAACTTGAAAACGGCGACTTCGCGATCGTTGGACGCGACGTCACCTTGCAAATGAAGGGCAAGTTGCCGCCGGACGCGACCTGCGGCCCGGATGAACGGATCATCGCTATCCCCCGAAAGACGCTCATCCGCGCGAAGCCCCATATTCCCGAAAACCCGTAGTGCCGCCTAGAGATCGCCCATCAGGCATGGCGGACGGATACTTGTTCTCCCAGGTAGGCAGTCAGCATTTCAATTTTCTTCGCGATCCGGCGGCCATGCCCGGCATGCATGAGCTTCCGAAGGAGTAGACGGATTCGCTGCCGGAGCTTCTGCTCGACCTTCTGATGCGTACTGCTGAAAAGATTCCGGACAGGCGTCCCGAACAGCATTTCATACGCAAGTAACGTCGGCAGGTCGGGCGTTTGCTTGAACCGCTCGTGGCGCGACACGCTCGCGCTGCTTTTAGAGCCAAGGAGGAAGGCCACCTCCTCTTGCGTGAGGCAGGCGCGCTTTCGATGTGTGCGGATATAGTTGGGGAGTCGAGAAGAAGGCATATGATTTGCTCACGGGGATGACGCCGGCGGAAGACTTGATATAATGGAGGCATGCCCCTTGCGGATTGGATGAGCCACAATTGGTTTGCTCTCGCTCAAACCGGCGCTGTCGCTGCAGGCCTCCTTCTGATCGGCATCGCACTTCTGCTTGAAGCCCGCGCTCGCCGCGTTGCGAATCTTATTCAATTGACCCAACAGCATCGCGATTTGTGGGAACGAATGTATTCCCAACCGGAACTCTCGCGCATCCTCGACCCCCGTGCTGACTTCGTAGAGACGGAGGTGACCGCCCAAGAGGAAGTTTTCGTCATTTTCATAATCCTCCATCTGAACAGCACGTACTACGCGATGCGATCTGGTTTCTTTCAGAAACCACACGGGTTGCGCAAGGACATCGAGCGCTTCTTCTCCTTGCCGATTCCACGCGCGGTTTGGGAGAAAGTGAAGGGCCTCCAGGACGTGCCTTTCGTGAAGTTTGTTGACCAGTGTTATCCCTCCCCCGATTTCGCCGCCGAGGGTTGAATCCGAAGTAGCCACCTCCAGGATTGCCCGCTTGACGGTAGTCACGCCATCATTAAACCACATCGAGCCTCAGAGTGTCTCCCTGCCTGTGGATAGCGAGACTCCGACTCTTCCCGCACCTACTCCACCCGCAAAACAACGGGTGGAGTCTAGCAGAAGGGACAGGACAGGGCTTGACTTCATTTTTTGACCAGGCAGATTGCGCTTTAATGAATCCAATAAACGGCCTGACCCCAAACGCTCTGAGAAAGGCAGCCAATATCCAAGAGAGGATATTGAAACTGCAACACGAACTGAATCGACTGCTCGGCGCCCCCGCGCCTACTGAGGCCGCCCCTGCTCCTAAGAAGCGGAAGATGAGTGCCGCGGGCCGCGCGGCAATTGCCGCCGCTGCCCGAGCACGATGGGCCAAGCTGAAAAGCTCGACTGCAACCAGCGCTGTAAGAAAGCCGAGAAAGAAGATGAGCGCCGCTGGGAGAGCCAGACTTTCGGCTATGGCAAAAGCCAGATGGAAGAAAGCGAAAGCCGCGGGCAAGGCGACGCTCTGAGTTCTAAAAGGCGAGGTCGGGCCTCCGAGCCCTCGAAGCACCGCTTACTGGCCTGGACTTCGTTTACGGGCCGCTTCCCTCGCAATTATCTCGATTGAATCGTCGATGCTCTGGAGCTTCCCAACAATCTCGAGTCTTGCCCGGTCCACCTGGGAGGCCAGCGGCTCCAGAATCAGGTCGATTAGATCACCCTGGCTTACCAGCTTGTGACGACGACCATTTGGTTTGGGTTCTTGGCTCATACGCCCTGAAGCATACCACCATGCCAAACACGAAAAAGACTGGCAATATTGCCGGCCGAGACAACTTCCGACCAACCGCCTTAGTTCTGCTGGCGACAGCGTTCGAGTTCAATCCAGAAGGGATAGGCTTTACAAAGTGAGGACGTAAACAACCCCTTACACGGTTACCTCACGTAAATCGAACGACGCTAAAGCCCTCCTGAATTGGACCGCGATGATCGGCGTGACAGGGATTTTTTATTTTCTCCTAATAATTTCCTTTTACGCCTCCCCGTCAAATTGATGAATCGCACAACAAACTGCATCGGCAATGGACAGCTGAGGCCTGAGGAGTTTTGTCTTCACCGCTTCATTCTGGCCATTGGCGGCTCCCAGTCTTCGTCCAGAGCTCGAATCTCACGCTCGATTTGTGACATTTCGTCACACAACTCGGCGTAGCGAGCTTTCAACGGTTCCGCGAGGGCAATTCGCCTCCGACGCATTTCTCGAATCTTGGCCTTGAGTTGGGCCAGTTCGGCTCCGCCTTCCGTTTCCGTAGTTGATTGCATTCCCATTTGGCCTCTCGATGACCGCCATCCGGAGTGAGAGCTCAACGCCTCTGAAAAGTCGATAGCGGACGATGAACCAATAAACCCGAAGAGTCATGATGTCAATGGAATCTCTAAGCTTCGTCACGTTGAGGGTCGGTGCGCCAACCAACAGCAAATGCGGCTAACCACCAAAATCTCGAGGAGTTCGTAGAATCGGAGGGCCAGCATGCAAAACGGGGTACGAAATGGTGGCTCAGCCGCCAGCCAAGGATACAAACCATGCCGTGCGGGGCATACCCGCCATCCTTTGGCATTCCTGGAGTTCAGGTAAAGTGACCTGCATGAAATCTCGGCAACGACTTAGCCGCCAGGCCCTTAATGAATTCAAAGCAATCCATGAGCAGGAATTTGGCGAGCCTCTTTCCGACGAAGCAGTCCATGAAATGGGGCTTCGGGTCCTGCGCATTTTCGCAATAGTGTGCAAACCACTCCCGAGTGATGTGACAGTGGAAACTTCCAGCGGATAGGACCCGTTGACGTACCCTTCCGGTACGCTAGCATGGTGTACTCTTGAATCCTCTTCAGTTTGGGCCGCTGCCGCACCACACCATTTCATGCCTACCTATTTCATTTATTGTCGCAAATCATCCGAAGCCGAGGACCGGCAAGTACTTTCGATTGAATCGCAAACCCGCGAACTTGAGGAGCTAGCCGCAAGACTTGGCTTGCCGGTGGCAGAGATTTTGACCGAATCAAAATCGGCCAAGGAGCCAGGCCGTCCTGTGTTTGATCGGATGATGCAGCGGCTCTACCGCGGCGAAGCAGGCGGCATAATATGCTGGAAACTGGATCGCCTGGCGCGCAACCCAGTTGACGGCGGCTCGATTATTTGGGCCATTAAACAGCACGGTATCAGAGTAATGACACCGGCTCAAAGTTACGCACGTGAGGAGGACAACATCATCCTTATGTACATCGAGTTTGGCATGGCCCAGAAATACGTTGACGACTTGAGCAAGAACGTGAAACGGGGGCTCAAGACCAAACTTGAGAACGGCTGGTACCCAGGCATCGCCCCCGTGGGCTACATGAACCACAGGAATAGGCAGTCCGGCGAAAGTAATTTGGTCAAGGATCCCGACCGTTTCCCGCTTGTCAGGCGCATGTGGGATATGATGCTGACCGGTCTGTATACACCCCCGGAAATCCTTGAAACCGTCAACGACGAATGGGGCTTCCGCACGCGGCCATCAAGAAGAAAGGGCGGAAAGCCTTTGGCACGAAGCAGCATCTACCGTATTTTCACCCGGCCTTTTTACTACGGCCGCTTTGAATTCCCTGCTGGCAGCGGGCAATGGTATACCGGGATACACGAGCCCATGATCACGGAGGAGGAGTATGATCGTGTGCAGGTGATCCTCGGCCGCATGGGAAATCCTCGCCCGCAGACCCGTTTTGGCTTCCCGTTCACAGGCCTCATTCGCTGCGGCGAATGTGCCGGCATGGTTACCGCTGAGGAGAAGCACCAGCTCATCTGTGGCAACTGCCGGTTCAAGTTCGCCTACCGCCACCGTGATGAGTGTCCGCAATGTCATCTTCCAATTGCGAAATTGACCAAACCACATTTTCTGCGCTACGTTTACTATCATTGCGCCAAAAGCAAAAACCCCCAGTGCTCCCAGGGTTCCGTAGGGGCCGCAGCGTTGGAACAACAGATCGCTGCGTACCTGTCTCGCATTCAAATCTCCGAACGCGTCAAGGCCTGGGCCTTGAAGTTCCTCGGGGAACTACATGAGCAGGAGCGGACTTCACGAACTGATGTCATTCGCTCGCAGCAGAGGGCGTATGACGAGTGCCTGCGTCGCCTTGATAATCTGCTGAAACTCCAGACCTCGCCAGAGAACACCGACGGGAGCCTTCTTTCAAAGGATGAGTACGCCCGTCAGCGAACAACGCTCCTCAACGAGAAACTGCGACTTGAGGGAATGCTTCAGGACCCTGGCCATGGCGCCGAGAACTGCTTGGACCGCTCCAAGAAGACATTTGAATTCGCCTATGCCGCTTCGCAGCGTTTCTCCAAAGGCGACGCGAAAACGAAGAAATCCATCTTGGCGGGGTTGGGATCGAACCTAACGTTAAAAGACAGAATACTGAGTTTTGAAGCCCAAAAACCGTTCCGCATTCTGGAACAGTCCCTTTGCCCTACGGCGTCCGTGGCCAACCCGATCGAACCTGCTAATATCGGCCTGGCACAAGGACAAAATCCACAAAACCCGCCATCGCGTCCCCCAGGGCGGGGGCTAAGGGACGATGTTCGAACCTGGCAGAAGAAAATGGAGAGAGCGGCCGCACTCATATACGCTCATTACAAAGATGAGTTTGGCAGATCTTTTGGTAGGAATTGAATCGGCCGCGGAGCCACCTGTGCAGAGCAGCTCCGGGACGTCTGATCGATCCACGTGGTGGCAGCGTGTTGTTGCCTCCACGCATTGAGGATATCAAGCGAACCATCGCAAACAAGAGGTTGAAATTTGCCGCGGACGGCAAATTCGAGTCTGAAGCTAACAGCTTTATTAGTATTGTCTGCCGACGTAATAGGCCGTCTGTCAAATTCCAGAATTTTTGCCCCAGATTACGCCTCCCTCCAAAAATTCGCGTTGACCCTGACCGGCTTGTATCGCTTGCTCTTTATCCAGGACAAAAATGGGGATGCATGTTTTTCCTGGTCGGCAAAGCGGCTGGTATAAAGCAATGAACATTTCTTCTTCGCCCGAGTTAAGCCGACCACGAACCTGCAGATTTCGATGTCTTTAATGTTCGCGGAATCGTGAGGCAATTCATTTTCGTGCATGCCGACGATGAAAACGTGTTGAGCCGACATTCCTTTTGAGCCTTCAAATGAAGTTGCCTTGATGACAACCTGGTCGGCAGGTTTATTTTGTAGGTCCTGGACTTTTTGCTCATTTTTTCTCTCATTTTGCGCCCAAATTTGTGTTTGCGTTAGAATTCGACTTCCGACTTCTGATGGTAATGCTTCAGATAATGGACAAGCAGCCTTGGCGGCTTGTCGGATTATGGAACCTCGCAAATCCTTATCCTCAAATTCAAGCATGAGCCGCCAGCCAAGATTAGACGTCGGGTTCTCGCTAAGAAGTCTGTAGCCGTCGGCCTTTTCAAGCTTATTGGACTGGTCTCCTTTAGTACTGACTGCGTGTCCATGAGTCCTGAGATAATCTACAATTTGTCGAAGATATTGTATCGAGCCGATGATCAGTACGGCTGGTTCGTTCTTCTTCGCAGCCTCTTCAAATTCATTTTGAGGTATTTGGCTAATGGCCTTTTCGATGTAGCGACCGAAATAATTAGCGTTACCCCGCTGTACCGTCGTCCATACAAGGTCAATATGAGGATATCGCTTGCTATCTCTGCCCTTTAGCGGCTCGAAATGTAAATAGGGCTTTGCGATTCTTCCAGCCAACTTTTTCAGTTGCTGGGCCTTTTCAATTACATCATTTACAGCGCCGACAATTACTTCAGGACACCGCATACAAAACGGTAGTACGAACTTCTCATATTCATCTCCACGATGAAGAGAGCGAATAAAATCCCAGCTCGAACCCCTGAGCTGGCTGTAGAGCGCTTGATCATCATCACCGGCGATAACAATCGGGCTTCGCAGGGACAATAATTCTATGAACTCTGCTTCCATACGGTTGAAGTCTTGATATTCATCGATAAGAACTAGGTCGAATGTCTCAATTTGGTCCTGACTTTCCTCTAGCCGCCGGTATACTCGAAAGACGCTGTCGTCGAAATCGACCGCATCGTAATAATTGCCGCGGACAAGATAGAACTCCAGATCCTCGCCGATTTTCAGAGCACGCATTTGATCAACAAAATGGGGCACCGGTTCACCGCGTAAGTAACCCCAGTCATCCTTGATCAATGAAGCCAAGCCAGGCAAGCACCTAAACTCACCAGTGAGGCCAATGCGCACCGCTCCTCGACGGTGTAACAGAGACTGACAATACCCGTGTAACGTAGATGTTTTCGCCAAGTCAGAAAGGCTCCGCCCGAGGTCCTCCTTGAGGTTGTTAATAAACGTCAGGACTAGTCGGGTGTCTGAATTGCCCCTACTTGCTTCCAGTAATTTCCGGAAAACAGTGGTTTTCCCTGTGCCGGGTCCCGCGACGAGCAATTTCTTACGACTGGTTGATTGCAGTATGCGATCGACAGCTTCTCTCAATTGGTCTTCTGCCTGCGAAGCCATACGTGAGTCGCATTGTATAACGACCGTAAAGGGCAGTCAAAATAAAAGACTAGACGAATAAAAGACGAGTCGCGCCGCGGAGACAACAGCCACTGCCCTTGTACTGATTATTGCAATCTGTTGCTTGACGTGGTAGTGTGACCAGGAACTTCGAAAAGGTCCTTGTCACATATTTCCTTTCGGCACAGCGCTCCTATAGTTCTACGATCATGGCATGCCTGAAACTGCCTGTGCTCAGACCGCCCTCATCCCGCCAAAACACTCGGACGTCCAGATGAACGGCCTTCGCTTCTCTTAACACATCTACCCGATTGCACTCCAATGAAAGCCTGCTCGCAAGCTCCGTTCACTCGGAACAACGTGAAATTCCATATCCAATTTCGCTTGGGATCCGTGTGCCGAAACCGAAATCAACAAAAGAACTCATTTATGAAATTCAGCACATGGAAGAGAATTAAGCTCGGTACCGGTCTCAGAACTCGTGACGACTTCATTAACGCCTTGAAGATGGCTGGCTGTCGCATTGGGCAGACAGAGACAGAGAATCTTCTAGGTGGTTCGGCCAGTACAGCTGCGTGCGCTGAAATCGAAGTACCACTTGTTAATGTGTCAATACATCAACTCGGCTTGTACGATCCTGAGGATAGCGGCGCCGTGCGCCGCGATGACCTTTACTGTCGAGCCCGAGAACTGGGCCTGGGGATTTGCCCGCAGGAACTGGGACCCCAACTGCGTTTACAATATCGGAATCAGCCGAGAGTGGAAAATGCGCGAGTTATCGTAGGCATGCAGCCTATCATAACGAAACCCGGTCTCAGCTGGGACCGTGAGGAACGTATCTTCACGCTAAGTAGCAACAACACAGGACTGTGGCTAATCGCCGATCTCGCAAACCCTGGTACATTATTCTATGCAGACACGGACCGATTCGTGTTCCTGAAGATGTGAAAGAAAGCGCCGTCGCACGTTAGTGCATAATCGAATCACGCCCGACACTCCGGTGTCGGGCTTTTCTTTTTCCCAGGCCACTTTGTTTAAGCCCAGCTACAACTTTGACATAAATATTCGCCGTTTCAGGTTAGCTGCGGCTGTGGTTCTTAATGAAGTCCTTAATCAGATCATGCTTTGTGTGCGGAAACAATTTGAGGAAATTGTCAAGGGTGCTGAATGATTTGAAGGCATTGTATGTCTGCTCAGCCCCTTCATTTGCCGGAACAGTGGTCTCCCAAACTCGGCGAAGTATCCTTAATATATTGACGTCACGTGTAAAGAATGCCATTCCTTGCGTCCTCGGGCCGCCGGTGTGAGAAAGCACAAACACTGCTTCCTCGTTATCCTTCATCCAGAAAAAGACTCCGGGTAACGGGTCTAAGAATGTCAATGGTTTCACATCGATTTGTAAATCATTCTTGAAATAGTTCTCAACTCGCTTATGTTGACTAAGAAGCATATTCTCACACTCTTCACGCGAACAGGTGACTGGATCGAAATTAGAGCTAATAGGGTCACCTTTAATGTAATCACAGTTATGCCTATAAAATTCCCTAAGGCGTTTGGCAAAGTGCCTGTTTTCGCGCAATCCCAACCAAGCTTGCAGATCACCATCCGAGGTTTGCCACTCGCTCCAGAACTCGCTGCTTCGCGATATGGCCTGCGGTTGTCCGCAAATTCGGATTTTAATCATTATCTGCTTTTTCTGCTTTTTATTTTGGTCTTGGACTTTCTTAATTGCTTGCACCATTTCGTCATAAGCTTCCGGGTTTGAAAACACTCCGTAATCAGCACAATCTGCCAACATGAAAAAGCTCTGCTTAGCCCGCGCAATAAGATCAATAATGTCATTGAGGTGATGTGGGAAAGCGTCGATGTAACGCGTCGGGAGTGAATATTCGATTGCTTTAACCTGCCGAGTTTGCACAAGAGCCTCCCGCCATGAGACTACACCGACTATCATCCCAAGTATCACGCAACAATCGAGAGCGGGATTTCCCGATGAAGGCCACTTGGAAAACACGACGATACACGTCCAGTTGGTAGCGAGCACAATGATTGCAATTTGAAGTAGATAAGTTCGAGTTTTGTCGCCGCCATCTGTACGATCGATGCCTTTCCTTGTGGGCCATAATAAGTAGGTTAGCAGAGCTAACAACAGGACGATGAAGAAATATGTATAAAACTCAGGCTCCATCAGGAGCCGCGCTATGTTTTTCATAGGATTTTGGAAAACACATACGCGCGGCTGTTGAACCCGCGTCGCTTGTAAAAGGAGTGTGATAGCTTTCGCGAGAATGCTGAATCTAGTTCAATTCGGCAGCAACGCTTCTCACGAGCCGTCGCGGTGAGTCGTCTCAGCAACTGAGTGCCAATGCCTTTAGTGCGATACTCTGTATCGACAACGAGCTCGTCGATATATCCCAAATGACCTTCGGGCCACAAATTGTCCTTTACTGTAAAGGAACCAAAGCCAACTAGGCGCCTTGCGTCCGTGGCACACAAATACACTTTTGAATCGGAAGCTAATGCTCGTCGAAAGACGGCTCTTAGTTGGGCAGGATCCAGAGGTTTGTCCGGCCAAAGCTGACGCAACAGGTAAATCACTTGGTCGAAGTCTCCGGAGCAGCATCGCCTAATCTGCAACATAGAATATCCGATTCATTTACACCGAATATCTCCGCATGACAAGCAATAAACGGGCAGCAAACACCGACACAGCCTGACGAGCTCAAGTTCCACACCAAGGGCACGGCGATTGCGGGGACTGCTGATACCGACCTGTTTATCTCACTGAAGCCAGACACTCCAGGTTCATTAGCGGACATCTACAATAGCCTGGCAAACTATAAAGGCCTGCAAGATCTAAGTCCTCGTCGCCAAAACGTGTCCGTTGGCATTAAGGTCGGTTCAATTCCAATAGATCTAGTCCCGGGCCGGAAGCAAGGCGGGCATACGACAGACCATAGCCTATACAAAAGCAAAGCTCAAACATGGATTCAAACTAACGTTGACCTCCACATAAGCCTGATCCAGAAATCCCAACGCCTAGATGAAATCCGCGCTCTTAAGATATGGCGCGCTCTGCATAAGCTCGAGTTCCCTTCCTTTTATCTAGAGCTAACGGTCCTGGACGCGCTTCATGGCAAACGGGCAGGAGCAGTCGCCTCCAACGTCTGGACGGTCTTCGAGTACCTCAGAGATAAGTTCGCTGGCGCTTTAGCTATAGATCCCGCAAACTCTAACAACAAAGCCTCAGATGAACTAACGGTCACCGAAAAGCGGCTGGTTGCCCAGAAGGCCGCAGCCTCTCTTACAGCCACAAACTGGAATCACATTTTATGGTAAAAATGAAACGCAAAACCCTCGACTTGCGGAAAACCTTTCTCGGCCTTCAGAAAGAAATGGCCGCGAAGCTCGGCAGCGCGCGCACGATTATTGGCCACTCCGTTGCAAAGGGTGATGTAACTGAAAACAGCTGGCGAAGCATGTTGGAAACCTACCTTCCGAAACGGTACGCTGTCGAGAAAGCCTTCGTGGTAGATTCCGAAGGGCACATCAGCGACCAAATCGATCTCGTGATTTTCGATCGCCATTTCTCACCCTTCCTCTTCCACCAAGATGGAGCGTGCTTTATTCCAGCTGAGAGCGTTTATGCGGTGTTTGAAGTGAAGCAGGAACTCACTAAATCAAACTGCCTGTATGCAGCGGAGAAGGCAGACTCTGTTCGCAGGCTTAAGCGAACAAGTGCTCATATCACCCACGCAGGAGGGCGCCATGAGCCTGTTGTTCCGAAGGCAATTATTGGAGGTATCCTGTGTCTTTCCGCCAGTTGGAAAACCAGTTGGTACGACCGACTTGTAACAATCCTCAAAGATCTGCCTGACGCAAAGGTGCTGGATTTGGTATGTATTCTTGAGCAAGGGACAGTCAGCATATCGGGCCGAGAGCGGAATGAGATGGAAATCGAAACCTTTCCCCCAGAGCAGTCGTTAATTCAGTTCTTCCTTTCTCTGCTTTCTAAGCTACAAGCGGTTGGGACTGTCCCGGCCATCGACATAAAGGCATACGGTAAATCACTCTCTACTTAATGACGACCGACATCATGGCCGATCTCATGGATAGCGGCATGGATTGGGCCCTTGCTTGCGAGAGGCGAGCAGCACGACAGGCGCGATGGTCAGTTTTGGCCTAGCAGTTGCGCGATCAGGCGAGTTGAAGCAGCGCCCTCTGCGAATCTCAGGCGTCTGGGACCAGGAGGATCGCGTGGGGAATTACCAACAGAACCGACAGAGGCCCAACAATGGCGGATTTTATCGGATCACACCACAGACTTAGACCATTTTATGATGAGATCATTCGCCATCATCCTGGCAAAATCCAGGCGATTCCTTTTGTGGGCGGCACCAACTCACGGGCGCGACACATCCGCGCTCAGGCCCGCGGTCGCCGCACTCCGAGTTCCGTCCCGCGATGATAAGCCGGGCTCAAAATGGGCAAGCCAGCAACGATGATACTGAGCGCCAAACCCACATGAGCCCGCGTCGGCGCAGTGTTCTCTTGAGGCTTATGTGCCCGAAATGTCGCGTTTAAGCAATTTTGTCGCGATTAGACAATATAAAGTAGTCGCCAAGGTTCACGCATCGAGTAACTTAATAACTGGCTGATTTTACAGTATCGCCCAGTGGGACCGCCGGCTTTGTTTGAAGAGAGAAGCATAATCTCCGCTTTGTAGCGCGAGGGCAATTACAGCCCTGGTAAGAGCATCGTCGGTTAAGTTTCAATGCGTTAACAGCGGTGGGCTTTGGCTTTCGAGGACATGAAATGAGGATCGAGAGAGATGTTGGTGGTCAAGTGCTATTGCGACTGATCCGCTTGTCCGGTCGCACGCGCGGCTGTCTGTCACAACGGTCCCCTCTTTCGACCCAACAAATAAATCAACACACACGGGACGACTCCAACCGATGGGAAGACTCCGCACCAGACTTGACCGCAGTAGCGGCTGCACAAAAACTCAATTCCCTGCCAGTGCCACAATAAACCTAGAAATGAAAGGAAAATCTATGAAAGCAAAACTGTTCGTCCTTAGGGCCATTGTTCTTCCGTTGCTTGCTGTGTCGCCCCTTACTGCTGTTTCCCAGTGTATAACTCCATTCGAAGTGGGCGACTGGACTAACGATGATCCAAATACCGGTGGCATTACCCGAATCCATATTGATTTCTCCTGTAATGACCAGGTGCTATGCGGTGTTGATGCGAATGGGAAGGTAACCTGCTCAACGCCTGGGCCGCCGTTTCAAGTGCATCTTTGGGGCAAATGCAGTCCTTCAGATTGCGATTGGGGAACTGTAAGCGGCACTGATTGGCTAGCCCCTGATGGCACCCATTGGATATTCGCATACTACAACCAGGGATTTGCCAAGAGATACGTCTATATTAAGCCATCTGCACTTTTTCCTGGCCATCTATTCATGTGGATGTTTACTGACTTCGTTGATCCGGGCCGAAGTGATTATGTAATGCAAAATTGGTTCCACCATTGAACAGTTAACACACCCATCGACAATTTTCTATGAAACCATTTGCTTTTATTCTGGCAACGTTCGCAATGGGAGTAGCTCCGGGCTGTGTGACAAAGCACCTAGGCGATCAGGGCAAACACTCAATGCTCCTGGATTCCTCCTATGCTAGGGACAAGGATGTTACCGTGGTTCACACAAATGTTCCCGTTCGGATCATGGAATCCATGAAAAACTTTGAGGATAACCCCCATATCACGCGGGCGGATATTGACGCGGGTAAAAGAATAGCAAGCAAGGAAGTGAAATACGTAAACAAGGGAGACAAGATCAGGATTAGCGAGGAAGCCTCGCCAACCAACAAATGAGCCGGCCGGCAGTCTCTGGTCGGCGGCTGCCACGGCAGGCCGGGAGCACCCGCTTGAAGGTGTGTCATTACGCGAGGTCCAAATGCGTGCAGAATATCTATTATTGATCGAGCCCTAAGTTTGCTAGCTCCGCACCCGATCGCGATGTGTCGCGCATCCAGTCGATGAAAGCAAAGATAAAGAAAACGATCTGCCTTTGGCAACTTTGACTAGCGACCTTACGGGATTCTGGCCAGATATCGCCCGAGGCGGCGGGCGCCTAGCTCTCTCCGCAAAGCGTAAAGCCTCGTGATGGCCAGTTTGCCAGCCCTTATCAGGTTACTTTTGCGCTCGCCCTTTTGATTGACGTTTCAGCCGCTTTGCGGGCAGAAACCGGTTTCTTCGAAGGCGATCCGGTCGTTCAAGCAGTCAACCATTATCGAAAGGCGTTGTCATGTCTCTTGAAACAGGTGCCGAACAAAATCCCGAAACCCAAGCCACCCCCACCGCGTCCCCTGTGCCACCGGCCCGAACGGAGTCCGAACGGAACAGGAATATTCATTCCATAATCCTGGTATGTTCATTGGCGCTCGCGGGCTGCTTTTTCTTGCCTTGGATCAGGATATTTCTCGGCACACCGTCGGGGTACGACTTGCAACAGCTCCCGAGCAACGAAGCAAAACTGCTTTGGCTCATCCCCGTCACCGCGCTCATCTCGCTCGTCTCGGCGCTTACCAGAAAAAGTGTACTAACTGCCGCGCAGATTGCTGGGGCCGTGCCCTTCTTGGCCCTCCTTTATTATTGCGTCAAACTTGGCGGCGACCTTCTCCAAGCCCTTCAAATTGGCGCATATCTCAGCCTGTTGCTTGGGGCTATCCTCTTTGTCGCTCCGCGCTTCTTAGAAAAGCCTAAACCGTGACATTTCTGGCGCTATGTTCGGTTTCAAATCGAAAAGGGCAGAGGTCATTCGGCACTGGTACGCCCTCGTTCCCGGCTTTAACACCTCTACCGAGGACTTCTATGCCTCCGTGGAGGGGGAGTTGAAGGAGCGTCAGGTTCCCGGGCTTCAAATGTCGCGTGTTGATTTTGCTGAAGGCGGGGTCTTGTCTGATAAGCGGACGTATCTTCGCATGATCCGCGAACGCCTGGTGTTCGACATCTGTGCCGCGCCATTCGGCAAGGCGTTTTTCTTCAGTTGTCGGTTCGCAGAAATCCCTGCTGTAGTGTCACTCTCGCATCTGCTGGTACTGGCCATCGCTGTGCCGATCTGTGTCTGGGTTTCCTTTGCCCTCTGCGTCAGAATCTTTGGGGTCATGGCCCCAGTCATCTGGCCGTTTGCAGCCATCGCGCTTTTCTTCGCGGCCATTTACTTCATGCGTAACGCGGTAGCGATGGGCTTCAACGATCTCGATGCCACTCTAATCCAAATCCCGGTGATCGGTGCGGTATATGAGACCTGGATTCGCAAGGAAACCTACTATCGCCAGGACACGAGGTTCATGTACTGCGACACCGTGGACGAAGTAGTGAAAGCCAGGGTGGAAGAGGTCACGGGCGCGAAAGGAATAAAGCTGCTCCGGTTCAACGACTATAACCCCATCCTCGGCGAACTGTATAAGCCGTCCACGGTGCAACTGCCCAAGGCCTCGGCTCCAGCCTGATTCGCCATGGCGCGCATCGACGAACAACTGACCGAACAGTTTCGCCGTTGGGAGCTGTGTGGCCGCGGCTGGGAGGTATTCGGGGAACCGGTCTCCCCTGAGCCGCCCTTTCGCCCATTCTTTGGCCATTACTTGCCCGACACTCCCCCGCTGGACGACGGGCGCAAGCCCACGGCTTTGAGTTCACTTTTTCGCAAATTGAGCCAAAAACTCAGCGGAGAGGACTTGCCGCCGTCTGTCATTCCCGAAACCGTCGAAGAACCTGAACCTCAACCGCTCAAGCGCGATAGCGTTGTCGTCCTTCAGACTTCCCTTCCCGCAAATCTGAACATTCCCAAGGAGGCGTTCGAGCAATTTCTCTCGAATCTGAGGCTCTGTCAGGAACCGGTTGCGTTCGAACTTCTCGGTCTGCCAGGCCGCGTTTCCGCCCGATTTGTGGCAGGTCCCGAGGATGTTGCACAAGCGCGCCGTCAATTGCAGGCGTACTTCCCGGAAGCGTTGTTCCAAGCAGGCGAAGACCCACTTCAAGGCGCCTGGCAAATGGACGAGGACGACGCGGCGCTTGTGGTTGAATTCGGTTTAGCGCGCGAGTTTATGTTCCCTCTGGCCGGCGGCAAACTCGACCCCTTCATTGGCATCATTGGCGCCCTCGCGGAATTGCAAACCGGCGAGCTGGGCCTTTATCAGGTCCTTTTCCAGCATGCGCATCATCCGTGGACCGAAAGCATCATCCGCTCGGTCACCGATGCCGGCGGCGCGCCGTTTTTTGTAAATATCCCCGAGTTGGTTGCCCAGGCGAAGAACAAGGTGGAAAAGCCGCTGTACGCCGTCGTCGTGCGCATTGCCGTCAAAAGCGAGGCGTACGACCGCACGCTCCAGATCGCCCGCGACCTCGCAAGTTCTTTCCGTGTTTTCGCGCATCCGAACGGCAATGAACTCATTCCGCTGACCAACGAGGACTACCCGTTCGAGGATCACTTCGAAGATCTCCTCCGACGACAGTCCCGGCGCTCCGGGATGCTTCTCAACAGCGACGAGCTGACTGGGTTCGTGCACCTGCCGTCCGCTGCCGTGAGATCGGCGGTGTTCGAGCGTAAAGCCGAAAGGACAAAGGCAGCTCCGGCCATCGTCCGGTTGCCGTCTGGTATCTTGCTTGGCGACAATGTCCACGCTGGAGACTCCATTCCGGTTAGACTTACGCCGGAGCAGCGTGTGCGGCATACTCACATTATCGGCGCGTCCGGCACCGGCAAATCCACTCTCCTCTTTAACCTCATCCAGCAGGACATAGAAAACGGCGAGGGTGTGGCAGTTCTCGACCCCCACGGTGACCTAGTGGATCGCATCCTCGGCATCATTCCGGCGGGGCGCATCAACGACGTGGTTCTCGTTGATCCGTCCGATGAAGAGTATTCCGTTGGATTTAACATCCTGTCGGCTCATTCCGATCTCGAAAAGAATCTCCTAGCGTCCGACCTCGTATCTGTTTTCCAGCGCCTGTCCACCAGTTGGGGCGACCAAATGGGTTCCGTCCTCAACAACGCCGTCCTCGCCTTCTTGGAGGGCAGCCGACGCGGCACGCTCGCCGACTTGCGCCGGTTCCTCATCGAGCCGACGTTTCGAGCCGACTTTCTCAAAACGGTACAAGACCCCGCCCTCCTCTATTACTGGCAAAAGGGCTTCCCCCAATTGTCGGGCAACAAATCCATCGGCCCGGCTCTCACCCGGCTTGACACCTTCCTCAGCCCCAAGCCGATCAGGCACATGGTCTCCCAATCCGAAAACCGTCTGGACTTCGCACAAATCACAGACAATGGCAAAATCTTCCTGGCCAAACTTTCCCAGGGTCTCCTCGGCCGCGAGAATTCATATCTCCTGGGAACGTTGCTGGTGTCGAAGTTCCAGCAGCTCGCGATGGCACGGCAAGCGCAGCAGATTGCCGCTCGCCGGAACTTCTGGCTCTACATAGACGAGTTCCACAATTTCATTACCCCCAGCATGGCGGAAATTCTGTCCGGAGCGCGCAAGTATCGCGTCGGGTTGATTCTTGCCCACCAGGAATTGGGCCAATTGCAGCGCGACTCAGAAGTCTCGAGTGCCGTCATGTCAAACCCGTACACCCGGATTGTCTTCCGAGTGGGTGATGACGACGCCCGAAAGCTGGCCGATGGCTTTGCGTTTTTCGAAGCACGCGACTTGCAGAACCTTGAGACCGGACAAGCCGTCGTCCGGATTGAGCGCAGCGATTTTGATTTCAATCTCTCGATTCCCCTGCCGACTGAACCGTATGCACTTGAGGCGGCAGGCCGCCGCCAAGAGGTCATTGCCGCTTCAAGGGAGAGGTATGCAACTCCAAGGGTGGAGGTCGAAGCAGCTTTGCGCCAGGCCTGGGAGACCCAGAAGCCGCCAGAGAAGACCAGCGCCAGGCCCGCTCTTGCAGAGGAGAAGCCGCCAACTCTAGCACCCGCCCCGGTCAAAACCGAGGTTCTCTCCCCTCCAGTCTCCCAGCCCGCGCCTCCTTCCGAAAAGAAATCAGCCCCGATTTCGGAAACAAAAGCCCCGGCGATGCCTGCTGACCTTGGCCGCGGCGGAGCCCAGCACCAGGCGATTCAACAGCGAATCAAGCGAGCTGCCGAAGAACTTGGGTTCAAAAGCGTGATAGAGAAGCAGATAGTGGATGGCCAAGGCAGCGTGGATTTGCTTCTGGAGCGTGCCGAAGAGACTATTGCCTGCGAGATTTCCATCACCACGACGATTGATCATGAAGTAGGCAACGTCTCCAAGTGTGCCAAGGCGGGTTTCCGAGAGATCGCCGTAATCGCGATTTCTGAAGAACGGCTTCGGAAAATAGAAGCGGCGGTTGCCAATAGCCTTGGACCCGACATCTCCAGATGTGTCGGCTATTTTCTGCCCGATCCCTATATCCAGCGGTTACAATCACGGGTTCCTTCCCACCCAACTCGGCCCCGTAGTCCCCGGATTGGGGAGCGGCGCGGATACAAAGTTAAGCGCAATCTCGTACAAATGTCCGCAGAGGAGCAGAAAGCACGAGAGACTGAAGCCATCCGCCTCATCGCGGAATCGATGCGCCCAGGCCAAGCGTAGGGATTACTTTTTTTCAAGCCAGAACGCCGGCCCGCACACCCGGCACGGCGAACAAGCCTCGATCATGCGTATGCGCAGCTTTGCCAGGCTTTGCTCGGGGTTCTCCTCCGCCTGTTGCACTGATGGTCGGGCAACTCCAAGCTTTCGGGCAACGGCAGCTTTCGACAGACCAGACTTGATTCGCCACTCTTTGGCAAGAGCCGCCAGGTCGGATTCTCTAAACATTTCTCTTTTCGGCATTATTCAAGTCTTGGCGGAAGTTAGGCAAAAAACCAACTTTTTTTCTTGATAGCGCCTCCCAAAGAGGCTATGAACATATTCTATGAAGGAAAGCTCTGCCCGAATGGAACCGGCCAAACAGGTCGGAATTTGGATTCGCGTTTCCACCGAAGACCAGGCAAAGGGAGAAAGCCCCGTCCATCACGAGCAGCGCGCCCGGAGCTACGCGGCCGCCAAGGGCTGGACGGTTTCGGAGGTCTATGACCTCGCCGGGGTTTCGGGCAAGTCGGTCATGGAGCACCCCGAGGCGCAACGAATGATGGCCGATATCAAACAAGGCAAGATCACCGGCCTCATTTTTTCGAAGCTGGCGCGCCTGGCACGGAATACGCGAGAACTCCTGGATTTTGCGGATTTCTTCCGCACTCAGAGCGCCGACTTGATCAGCCTTCAGGAATCGATCGACACGAGCACCCCGGCCGGCCGCCTCTTTTATACCATGATCGCAGCCATGGCCCAGTGGGAACGCGAGGAAATTGCCGATCGCGTGAAGGCCTCCATTGGCATCCGCGCAAAACTCGGCAAACCGCTAAATGGCAAGGTGGCCCTTGGCTACCATTGGAAGGACGGGAAACTTCTCCCTCACCCTGATGAAGCGCCTGTCCGCAAGCTCCTGTATGAACTTTTTAGCCAACATCAGCGCAAGAAGACAGTCGCGCGGATTCTAAACGAGCGCGGTTACCGCACCCGGGATGGTTCGAACTTCTCGGACACCACGGTGGGCCGCCTCATCCAAGACCCGACCGCCAAGGGCATCCATCGTGCCAACTTTACGCGCCGGGTTGCGGGTGATAAGCCGTGGGCTTTCAAACCCGAACATGAATGGGTCTTTAATCCAGTGGAGCCGATAGTCTCCGAGGAACTTTGGCAACGGTGCAACGATCTTCTGGAGGAGCGGAAAACCAAGCGGGCGAAACCCGGAAAACGGCCCGTTCACCTGTTTGCCGGCCTGGTTGAGTGCTCCTGCGGAAAAAAAATGTATGTGCCGAGCAACACCCCCAAGTACGTCTGCACCGCCTGCCGAAACAAGATTCCGATCGTCGATTTAGAGGGGGTTTTCATCGAGGAACTCAAGGGCTATTTGCTGTCCCCCGAACGTGTTCAGGAATATCTCGCCAAGGCGAACGAAACCGCCGCGGAGAAAGAGCAGCTCGTTGAAACCCTCCGAAAGGAATTGCAAAAGGTCAAAGAAGAGGCCGACAAGACCTACCGGCTATATCTGGACGGCGCCTTGACCGTGCCGCAGTTTAAGGAAATCTTCCAGCCGCTCGACGCGCGCAAACACCAAATTGAAGAAGAAATCCCCCGCGCCGAGGCTGAAGCGGACATCCTCAGGATTAACCGCCTTTCGAGCGAACACATCATGACCGAAGCCCAAGACCTCTACACCCGGTGGCCGAAAATGCCTACTGACCAAAGGCGCACAATAGTCGAAACACTTGTCAAAAACATCACAGTTGGCCAAGGCGAAATCGGCATAAACCTCTACTATCTACCTGGTTTTGAAGAAATGGCAATTAAGCAACGCATGCTGTGATGTGCATGAGCGCATCTTGACACTACCACCATAATCGAGGCGTGAAACGGTTCCTCATCCGGAAACATGAACCTTAACCCGTAGAAAGGAATATGAATTCGGATAA